>OGXM01001172.1_pt1 | contig 15053 bp, 10 predicted proteins | sample 1576271 | NCBI WGS metagenome assembly OGXM01 (sample SAMEA3541579, study PRJEB24748) | human gut metagenome | biome: human gut; feature: human-associated habitat; material: faeces | place: China | collected 2012 | reverse complement strand
GGTAAACTATACCTCAAGGTGAACAAGGAGAAGACGGTCGTCTCGTATGTGTGTGCGCCGCAGTGCAAAACGCCGCCGCAGCCGTATTGTGCTGGGGCTGTGTCTGCTCTGCCTGGCGGTCGTGCTGGTTGTGTCCGTTGTGATGGTGCGCTGCACGGCGGAGCCCGGCGGCCCGGCCGAGGCTGACTTCGGCACGCCTGCCGCCGCATGGCAGAAAAACGAACTGGGCTACTACTTCAACGCCAGCGGCGGGGCGATCCCGGCGGCGGTGCTGAAGGGTATGGATGTCTCCAAATTTCAGGGAGAGGTCAACTGGGAGACCGCCAAGGCGGCCGGTATCGATTTTGCGATCATCCGCTGCGGCTTCGGCGGTGAGTGGGACGGCGCCGAGGAAAACTGGGCGCAGGATGACCCGCAGTGGCGGCGCAATGCCGATGAATGCACCCGGCTGGGCATCCCGTTCGGCACCTATCTCTACTCCTACGCAACGACGGTGGAGGAGGCCCGCAGCGAGGCCGACCATGTGGCGCGGCTGCTGGGCCTGACCGCGCCCCCGCAGGAGGGGCTGGACGACTACACCGCCAGCCCGTACCGGCTGAGCTACCCCGTCTACTATGATCTGGAGGACAAATACATCAGCGGTGTTTTCCCGTCCGAGATGGCCGAGATCACCAAGGCGTTCTTCGACCGCCTGCAGGAGCATGGCTACACCGGTGAGCAGGGCGTCTATGCCTCGCTGAACTGGGTGCGCGCGCGGTTCAGCGACCCCGGGTTTGACCCATGGCGCGACAACCTCTGGATCGCCCGCTTCTCTGACGAGCTGGGCTATGCCGGCACCTACGACATGTGGCAGTCCACCTACAGCGCCCCCGGCGCGGACTACGGTGTGCAGAGTGAGACGGTGGATCTTGATTTCGTCATGCGGCCGTTTACTTTTACCGGCGTGAGCGCCTGCAACGGCAAGACTGCCGCGCCGGTGCTGCAAAACGATACCCGCACCGATGAGCTGCATATGGACGGCAAGGACGCCTACGCCACCCTTGAGACGAACGAGCCTGACGAGGAGGCGGGCGGCCGCAGGGTCTACTGGACAACAAGCGATGAGAGCGTTGCCACGGTGGACAAAAACGGAACCGTCCGCGCCCGCACCGACAGCGGCGAGTGTACGATCACGGCCACGCTGGCCGACGGCACCGAGAGCCGCACCTGCCTTGTGCGGGTGGGGGACATCACGGTCCCGATTTTTGCCACGGCGGGGCTGCGGGGGGACCGCACCACGCTGGCGGACGCCGCCGCGCTGAAGGCCTCCACCCCGGATTCGATCCTGCTGGACGCGGGCGATGCCCTGCACGGCACCCAGAGCGCCAGCCTGACCGGCGGCATGGATATGCTGTCGGCCTTCTCGGCGGCCGGGTATGACCTGCAGGCGATGGCGCTGAACGATTTTGCCTACGGCACGACCCGCCTTGTCAGTGATGCCAACATGGGCAGCGGCCCCTCACTTGCCTCCAACCTGCTGAACAACGAGGCTACCGCCGTATTTTACCGCTCCACCAGCTGGAACCGCAACCGCGTTACGAACGGCATGTATACGATCGTGGAGCGCGCGGGGTACAAGATCGGTTTCTTTGCGCTGAATGACCCGGCGCAGGCCGCCGGGATCTCGGCCGCCAACGGCGAGTTTATCACGGCCCGCGACTGGACCGATACCGCCAACGAGCAGATCGCGGCGCTGCAGAACGCCGGGTGTGATGCCATTATTGCCATTGCGGCCACCGCGCCCGGGGGCGACTGGCAGAAGGCGCTGCTGAACAGCGGCGTCACCGCCATCATTGACGGCACCGCCGCCGAAAACGGCACGAATGTGCTGGGGGCGGCGCAGGGGCTTGGCGGCATAGCCCGGCTGGATCTGGTGTTCACGCAAGGCGGCGGCTGCCGCGCCGTGCTGCAGAGCGCAGTGACGGCCGAGGCGATGGAGAGCAGCCGCAGCACCTGGCTTGAGATGGCTGCGGCGCAGGCCCAGACCGAGACCGCCGCCGACCCCGCCGACCCCGGCAAGGATACCGCCGCTGCGGGCGGCAAGGACACCGCTGCCCCCACCGAGACGGCGGACGCAGCCCGGCAGGCCGGTGCAGATGCCTATGTCTACGCGGCGGCCAAGATCGCCGCGCTGGACGCCGATGACCAGAGCATCCTCTACACGCCGCTTTTCACCTACGCGGAAAACCCGAACGTGAGCCGGACGATCAGCTTCGGTAACTATCTGGCGGCGCTCTACGCTGAGGCTGTGGCCAACGATACAGCCAGCGGTCTGCCGGAGGGGGCTGCGGTCGAGGCCCTTGCAGGCGGTGTGACCGAGCCGGAGTACGGCGAGATCACCCGCGGCGATCTGATGGCAGCGCTGCCCGCCACGGCGCGCATCCAGCTTGTCAGCATCCCCGCCGATGCCGCCAAGACACTGGCGGACAGCGGCAGCGTGAGCCGCGTCTACCAGAGCAGCCTGACCGAGTACACGCCGGCAGGGGACACCGCCTACATCGTCACCGACACGGCCACGCTGGCAGCGCTGAACGCGGACTACACCGTCCTGCGGGATTACGGCGATGTATTCTGGGCGGTGCGGATGAACATCAACGATTTGACAAACAATTTTACCGAGAACTTTACCCTGCCCGAGGCCCCGCAGTACGGCGTGGGGCGCAGAAGTTAAATGTAGGGCGGCCTGTCCTCAGGCCGCCGCGGAGGGAGCAAAATTCTTCCCTATAAATCTACGGATAAGAGGGTGTCTGCCGTAAGCATACGGGCCGGGCATGCCCGACCCCTACAGGCGTAATATAAAATCCCGTACCGGCGCATTTCTGCACTGGTACGGTGTTTTTTATGCTTTATCTAATTTTACATGTCGGGCGTGACGGGCACAGCACCGTAGTTGCGGATGTTCAGCACATGGCAGCTGCCCTCGCCGAAGCAGCCGTCAATGGCTGCCTTGTAGGCGTCCAGTAGCTCCACAGGGACAAAGGCCTGAATGGTGCCTGCAAAGCCGCCGCCCTGCAAGCGCCATGCGCCGCGGCCGTTCAGCACCTTCTGGCTCAGCGCCAGCGCCAGCGGCACCCCCTGCTCCTGCGGGGCCTTGATGCTGTAGGCATTCTGGTTGAACTCAAAGCTGGAGTGGCCGCCCTCGATGATCAGGCGCAGGAACGCATCAAAATCGTCCTCACGCACGGCGTCGCAGAGCTGGGCGGCACGGCGGCAGTCGTTGTAGAAGTGAATAGCGCGGACAACAGCGCGGTCACCCACAGCCTTGCGCAGCTGCGGGATAGCCTTGTAGAACTCGTCCTCGTCCACATCGCGCAGGACCTTCTTGCCGAACTGCTCAGCCACGCTCTCCATCTCACGGCGGATGGCGGCATAGTCGTCAGTCAGGTCGGCATGGCTGCCCTTCGTATCGCTGATGCACATGACAAAGCCGTGCTTGGCAAGATCAATGGCAGTCTGGCCTACAACAGGCTTTTCGGGATTCTTGAAGTCGATGGTGATGACACCGCCTACCGCACAGGCCGTCTGATCCATCAGTCCGCAGGGCTTGCCGAAGAAAACATTCTCCGCAAACTGGCCGATCTGTGCGATCTTGACCTGACTGAACTTCTCCATGTCATTGTTGTTATATTCGCCGCGCAGGATGGCACCGATGCAGACCTCAAACGCTGCAGAGCTGGACAGGCCGGAGCCGCGCAGCACATTGCTGGTGCTGTAGCAGTCAAAGCCGCCCACCTTGCCGCCGGCATCCACAATGCCCTTTGCCACGCCGCGGATCAGAGAGGCGGAGTGCTCGGCCTCCTGCGGCTGCGGAACCAGAACATTGACATCGACATCGTCGATCTTGTCAAAGCCCAGGGACTTGACGCGGATGATGTTATCCTCATTGGGGGAAACGACCGCAACCATATCCAGATTGACGGAGCCGGCCAGCACTACGCCGTTGTTATGGTCGGTGTGGTTGCCGCCGATTTCGGTGCGGCCGGGGGCAGAGTAAAGACGGACCGTGCGGGAGGTGCCGTACTCCTTTTCAAATTCGTCGATCAGGTCGGTATAGCGCTTGCGCTGCTCCTGCACGGCGGCTGCACCGTACAGCTTGGTAAAGGCGGCGTCATATTCGCCCTGTGCGATCTGCTGTTTGAGTTCAATGGTATTTGCCATGATTCCACTCACCTTTCCTGTCGGGCGGCTCTTTTCGTAGATATGCACAAAATGAGCCTGTCTTTTTTGGGCAGACAGCCAAACGAACAGCTCTCTGTCGATTTCTTGTTTTCAGTATAGCAAATCCTGCAAAAAAAGCAAACATAATTTCAGGCTCTTTTATGGACTTTTGATGAATAGCTTGCTATAATAGAAATATCACAGAAGCGAGGTGCAGCCATGACCATCAATGAGATGAAGCAATCCTACAAGCAGAGCTACACAGATAATGTCGAGCTCTCAATTTTTAACTGCGGGCGTGAGCAATGCCAGCCGGGCCACACTTGGGGCCCCGGCGTGCGCGACCACTACCTGATTCATCTGGTCGTAGCGGGCAAGGGTGTCTATCAGGTCAACGGTGCATCGCACACCCTGCAGGAGGGTGATCTGTTCCTCGCCAAGCCGAACCAGCTCATCACCTACGCCGCCGATGAGACCGACCCGTGGGAGTATTACTGGGTCGGCTTCAACGGAGCGTGCGCCAATAAGCTTGTGCAGCAGACACCGTTTTCCGAGGCGCACCCTGTACACCACTGCCGGGATCTGCAGACCGCGCGGGAAGCGCTGTACAACATCTATCTTTCCCGCGGGCCGGAGCCCCACTGCGAGGCAATGATGACGGGCTACCTGTACATATTTATGGCGCACCTGATGAAGGAAGCCCGCGAGGCCATGCCCAATGTAGGCTCGTCGAGCAGCCAGTATGTGCTGGCTGCCATCAAGTTTATCCAGTTCAACTACTCGCACGACATCTCGGTGGACGACATTGCCAAGGCGGTCGGCGTCAGCCGCAGCCTTGCCCGTATTCCGGTCACGGAGCCGTGGAAAATATTCGCGTACCTGCCATTCGGCAACTGGAACGACTGTCCTGCAAACCCCGAACTGATGGCCATCTCAAAGTATTGGTACGAGGAATACGGTGCTGTTCCGGGAACCTTTACCAGCGACCAGCTGGAGTATGAACTTCCAGCTCCCGTTCCGGAAGACAGAGCAATGGAAGCCGCAATACAGCAATATGCTTTCTGTCCGGATATGGACCAGAGCTGTGACGGCATAGGCAGTCTTGCCGACACGTTGCGTCAATCCAGAATATGGTATTTCTGGTGGGATTAACCGATTCTTTCACATTCAAAAGCATTTCAATATGAATCAAGTATTTCAACAAGACCTAAATACAAAGGAACTGCAGCCCGGAGGACCTTTACTTATAAACCTTCTGTTCAAGGAACCGGTTGAATTGCCGGATACGCAGAGGGTGGCTGATGTATGCCGGAAGCATTTCGGCAATGTAGAATGCCGCGAAGGTGATGACAAGTCTGTCTTCATCACAGCTTTGGACCACATGGTGGAGTTTGAGGACGGGAAAGCACCCGTGCAGTTCCTGATGACTTCGTGCATGGACTTTGACGGAAAGACCGTGGACGACTTCACCCGGAGCCAGATGTGGGACTGCCAGGAAAGCCGTGACCGTATCCTTGAGGAATGCCGGTACAGTATGCTCGCTACGGACTTCCTTGCCCGCGGCCTGTCTTCTCTGGAACGTGCCAATCTGGAAATGGACTACCTTGAAGTGCTCGCCGAACTGTTCCTGTCCTGCGAAGCGTTCTTCTTCAGCGGCAGTGGGAAACTGTTCGAGGCGGAGGAAATCCGCGGCAATCAGATAGAAGGTCCTGACCGGTTCATCCGCTATGCCGTAAACGTCCGTTTCTTCACGATTCAGGGTTCCGACGACATGCTGGTCGATACACTCGGGATGAACACGCTGTTCCTGCCTGACCTGCAGTACCACTTCCGCGGACTTGATCCGAACTGGATAGTGAACCATGCCTACAACGTGGCTTCCTATCTGCTTACAAGCGGCAACGAAATAGATTCGGGAGAAACCATCGATGGAATCAAAGACGGTGATATGGACCGCAGCATCCAGTGGAAATGCCAATACGAAGACGCGCTGATACAGCCCAAGCGTCCCGTACTTGACATCAACACGGGAGAATATGCAGCCGGGAACAGGGAATGATTTACCAATGACCAATTAACTTGTTGCGTATGCCATTGAACTTGACAGAAGAACAGATATTGCAGCTCGCTCCCGACGACTCATCTGTAAAGGCCGGCAAAGGACTTGCGACCTTGAGCAAATGGGTACTGAGGGAATGCAGCGGACGTGCCGTCTGGGGTCATTGCCAGGGAAGCGGAAAGAATCCCTACCAGACGGTGATAGACTTGAATGACATTGCGTTCAAGTGTTCCTGCCCGAGCCGCAAATTCCCGTGCAAGCATGGGCTTGGCCTGCTGTTGCTGTACGCCCGCCAGCCTGACCAGTTCACGCAGGCGGAAGAGCCGGAATGGGTGACGGCGTGGCTTGCCAAAAGAACGGAGAAGGCCGAAAAGAAGGAGCAGAAAGCCAAAAGCGAAACCCCTGTGGATGAAGCGGCTCAGGCCAAGAGGCAGGAGAAGCGGCACCAGAAGGTACTGGGAGGCATATCCGACCTTGAGGTATGGATGAAGGACCTGGTGCGCAACGGATTCCTGAATGTTCCGGAACGTGCCTATACCCTGTTTGACAACATGGCCCGGAGGATGGTGGATGCCCAGGCACCGGGACTTGCGGGGAGACTGAGAGCCATGGAGGCTATAGACTTCGACTCGGAAAGCTGGAAATCCGGCCTGACGGAAAGCATGGGCAGGCTGTACCTGCTCATGCAGAGCTACAGAAACATGGACGGCCTTCCCGAAGAATGGAAGGACGAGATACGCACGCAGATCGGATATCCCCAGTCCAAGGACAACGTCCTTGCCGGAGAGCCGGTGGCGGACAGCTGGCTCGTGCTTCACAAGCAGTCCCGTAAAGTCAACGATATCAATACCGACATCTACTGGTTTTACGGAAAGGAAAGCAGACTTTTCGCCAGATACCTGAGTTTTGCCGTTGTCGGTACCTTTTCCACCGAGAACTGGATTCCGGGCAGTGCCTATAAAGGGGCGCTATGCTTTTACAACGGCACGGGTACATGCCGGCGTGCATTGTTCCGGGAGTCCGTACTCGCGGAAGAAAACTTTGTGCCGGCGTGCAGCCCTAACCTGAAGCAGGCTGCCGCGGTGTACCGCACGGCCATGCTGACGAATCCGTTTTTCGAGGACGCCCCCCTGCTTGTGGATGACGTGAGGGTTGCCCGTAACGGGAAAGACTACACGCTGCTGGACAACGCGGGCAATGCCGTCCGTGTGGCGATGCCCGAGGAAACCTTCATCGACATCCTCGCCATTACCGGCGGCAATCCGTTCGCCTCGCTGGTCATTGTAAACGGGGATATATGGGAACTGAAATCCATTTGGTACAACAAAGAATATCATACTTGGAGAGATGAACGTAACTGAACCTATCATACAGGCTGCACTGCTTGGAACAGCCAACCGTGAATTCGTTCCCGGAGCCTTTCCCGAGTCCCTTCAGACTCTGGTTGACGGGATCCACGGGAAAGCCGAAGACACGGAATCGTTCCTGTACATGACAGCCGCATCCGCCTTCGCCTACAGGCGTGCCGGATGGGAACCGGCCGGAGCGGAAGGCATTGTCCCCGTGAAAACAGCCCCGGAAGAGGAACTGCCGTATTTCGACAAGGACCGGAGTCAACTCTTTTCCAGACTCCACGGTACACGCTATATGCTAGCCTACGCCTACCGTCTGGCGCAGGGGTCGGGAAAAATCATTTCGCCCGAATACCTCCAGCCGCTTATCCGGCGTGCCTATGACCGCAACAATCCGTTGCGGTTTGAAGAACGCAGGCTGCTGAAAAATCTCGTCGGGAACAGAGGCTTATGGCTGATCAGGCAGATGGGCCTTGTCGGAGAGGAATGCGGGATCACCGATTCTTGGGATACGGCCACCCACGGCGAGCGTAAGGAGATGCTTGCCAGATTCAGGCAGCAGGATTCTGCCGCAGCCCTTGAACTGCTGCGGAAAGACTGGAAGAGCGAACCGGCCAACCAGCGCAACGAGCTGCTTGAATGTCTCCGGATAAACATCAGCAAGGCCGACGAGCTCTTCATACAGGAAGTGCTGGAGTCGGACCGCAGCTCCATTGTCAAGGAAACGGCACGGAAACTTCTGTGCATGATTCCCGATTCAGCCATGGTGATGCGCTGCTGCGAACTCCTGCGTGGACATATCAGACACAACATGCTTACCGGATGGTCATACGACGAGATCGGATACACCCCGGAGATGAAGGCCATGGGGCTGTCCGAGGTAAGCTCCAACAAGAAAGAGGGCGATTCCGAATTCATCCTGAGGCAGCTCGCCGAACGGGTGCCTTTGAGTTTCTGGTGCGAGGTATATGGCTGCGGTAAGGAAGAGGCCGCGAGAAAATTCGCCAAGCATCCCCCTTTCAGGAAGTTCCTGGAGCTGGAGGACCCGATACTCAACTTCTCGGACGGGCTGTGGGCTTTCCACACCCTGAAGGAAGACCCTTCCTATCTGCGCAAGCCGGAACTCGTGGCGATGCTCACTCCCTCCCAGCGGGAGGAAATCAGCTGGCCGGAAACGGTCCGGGATTTCGGATTCATACCCGACTCATGGTACGGCAACGACTACGAGGCATGGGGCCCGAAATTCTCTTCCAGCGTCATGTCTTGGATTCTGAAAAAGGATTACCTGTACTATGCCGCAGACATGGCGGAACGGCTTGCCATGCATATCCCGTCACATCTAAGGAACCTGATCGAGGCCAAGGCCGCCTCTTCGGCGGAGGCTTCGCCGTCCATGAACGAGTTCTGCTCGAAGATGCTGGAATTCATGGATCTTAAATCTGAAATAGACACTTTGTTAAATGAAAAATAAATATTGATATTCATATGAGCACTTTACTGAGACAACATGCCGAGCAACAGTTTGCAGAGGAACTTCATGAACTGAAAAAGAACGAGACCAACCCGATTCCCGAAAACTGGGAGATGTCACCCCAATCCGTGGTCACCTACCTCATGGGAGGGATACTGAAGAACGGTTTCGAGGTTTCACCGAAATACATAGGCAACCGCCGCCTGATGGAGATTGCCGTGGCCACCCTTGTCACCGACCGGGCGCTGCTTCTGTACGGTCTTCCCGGTACGGCCAAGAGCTGGGTCAGCGAGCACATGGCGGCAGCCATATCAGGCGATTCGACGCTGATAGTACAGGGTACCGCCGGAACGGGAGAAGAGGCCATCCGCTATGGCTGGAACTATGCCCGTCTTCTCGCCGAGGGGCCGAGTGAGGGTGCCCTGGTACAGACCCCGGTGATGAAGGCGATGCAGGAAGGCAAGATCGGCCGCATCGAGGAGCTTACCCGTATCGGTTCTGACGTGCAGGATACGCTCATCACCATCCTTTCGGAGAAGACCCTGCCCATCCCCGAGCTGAACAAGGAGGTGCAGGCCATCCGCGGATTCAACATCATAGCCACGGCCAACAATAGGGATAAAGGTGTGAATGACCTTTCAAGCGCACTGAAACGCCGTTTCAACACGGTCATCCTCCCGTTGCCCGACACGCTTGAGGAAGAAGTTGACATTGTCCGCCGCCGCGTGGAGAGCTTCGAGAAAGTGATGCAGCTGCCGGCAGAGAAACCTGCCCTTGATGAAATCCGTCGTGTCGTCACCATTTTCCGTGAGCTGCGTCAGGGAGCCACCGGCGACGGCAAGACGAAGCTCAAGAGCCCGAGCGGCACACTGAGTACGGCAGAAGCCATATCCGTGGTGAACAACGGCCTTGCCATGGCCGGCTATTTCGGTGACGGCCAGATCCATGCGGAGGACCTCGTTTCAGGCATCCTCGGTGCCGTGGTGAAAGACCCTGTACAGGACAAAGTGGTATGGCAGGAATACATGGAGACGGTGGTCAAGAACCGTGAGGGCTGGAAAGACATCTACAGGGCTTCAAGAGATATGATTTGATTGACGTATTTTGCATGAGACAAGTAATATGACAGACATTCATCTATTGGGAATACGTCATCACGGGCCGGGCTCCTGCCGGAACATCCTGCAGGAACTTGAGCGTATCCGTCCCGACCTCATACTGCTTGAGGGACCGGCGGAGGCCGAGGCTCTCATGCCGTTCGTCTCCTACGGGCAGATGAAGCCTCCGGTAGCCCTGCTCGGCTATCAACCCGATGCGCCGCAGAATGCCGTATTCTATCCGTTTGCCGACTTCTCGCCGGAATGGCAGGCTTTGCGCTATGCTCTCCGGGAGAATGTCACCTTACGCTTCTTCGATCTCCCGCTTGCCCATTCCCTTGCCTTCGAAGCGGAAAGGAAGGATGGCAACGAGCCTGTAGAAGCGGATGATGAAGCTATCAAACAACCGGGTGATCCGTTTGACCTGCTGGCAGAAGCTGCCGACTATACTGACGGTGAATCGTGGTGGAACATGAACATAGAACAGCGCAGAGACGGCAGCGGCATCTTCGAGGCCGTCAAGGAAGCTGTGATCGCGCTCAGGGAAGCCCTCCCGGAACATACCTCCCGCAGGAACCTTGTCCGTGAAGCGTGGATGCGTCGCATGATACGAGCGGCCCAGAAGGAACCTTTCGGGTGCATAGCCGTAATCTGCGGGGCATGGCATGTCCCGGCACTGGAGAATATGCCGAAGGTGAAGGATGACAACGAGCTGCTGAAAGGGCTCCCGAAGGTAAAGGCGGAATGCACGTGGATTCCGTGGACGTATGACAGGCTCACCTTCCGCAGCGGTTACGGGGCCGGCATAGACTCTCCGGGATGGTACCATTACCTGTGGCATCATCCGGAAGATGACGGCACCTGGTGGGTCAGCCGTATAGCGGCCCTTCTGAGGAAGAAGGACATGGACATCTCGGTGGCCCACGTAATCGAGACAGTCCGTCTGGCGCAGACGACAGCTGCGTTGCGTGGATTGCCCGCCCCGACGCTTGAGGAATACAACGAGGCGGTGACCACCGTAATGGGCTTCGGGGACGATATGCTGCTGCAGCTCGTCAGGGAATCGCTCATCGTGGGCAACTGTCTGGGCAAAGTGCCGGAAGCGGTACCCAAAGTCCCTCTCCTGATTGACGTGGAACGGCAGCAGAAACGCTTGCGTGTTCCTTTCACGGCGGAAATAAAGGAGATGACACTTGACCTGCGCAAGGAGACCGACCTGGAACGCAGCCTGTTCTTCCACCGCCTGGCCCTGCTTGACATAGACTGGGCCAAGCCGGAAACCGCAGGCGGCAAGGGTACTTTCAAGGAAAAATGGAGTCTTTACCATAGACCGGAACAGATTGTCTGCATCATAGAACGGGCAGTCTGGGGCAATACCGTGGAGGAAGCCGTGCAGAAGTACGTCTCCGACCGCATGACCGGAATCACCAGAATCCCCGAACTGACGGGACTTCTTGACCGGGTCATTCCGGCCAACCTTCCGGAGCTTGTGGAAGCGATGACCATCCGTCTTGACCGTCTGTCGGCGGCATCCACAGACATTGTGGAGATGATGGAAGCGGTTCCCGACCTGGTGAACATCGTCCGTTACGGCGATGTCCGCAATCTGGATTTCAGCAAGGTGGGCAACATGCTCCGGGCCATGGTGGCACGTATCCTTGCAGGAGGTCTGCTCGTCTGCATCAACATCGACGAGGAGGCAGCCGGAGAACTTCTTGAACACCTGTCGGCTACCAACTATGCCGTATCCACGCTTGATGACGAAGAGCTGAACGGCATGTGGTATGGGTTCGTGCAGCAGATCCGCAATTCATCAGGAGCGCATCCGCTGCTCTCCGGGTACGCGGCACGCATACTCTACGACAAGGGCAGGATATCGCGTGAAGAGATGCGTGACACCTTGAGCTTCTATTCATCGGTGGGCAACGCACCTTCCGACATCGCATACTGGTTTGAGGGATTCCTGCGTGCATCAGGTTCGGTACTGCTGCTGGACGACAACCTGTGGCAGCTCGTGAACGGCTGGCTCTGCGGTTTGAGCGACGCAAATTTCATAGAACTGCTGCCGGTGATCAGACGTACATTCAGCAATTTCACTACAGCCGAGCGCCGCAAACTCGGCGAGAAGGCCAAAGGATTCGAATTGAACGGAACCGATACCGGAATCGCCTCCGGGGAACATTCCTGCAATGACGGGGATGCATCCAAAGTAATACCCCTGCTCGGCAGACTTCTGGGAATCGGATAAAAAAGGAACAGAACATGGAAACAGAATATTTGAAAAGATGGCGTATGGCTCTCGGCGGGAATGCCGCTGACGGGACGGGTGTAACGCTGACGGTGGAAGAACAGCGCCTTGACAGTTCGCTGGAAGCCGTCTATGACAGTGACCGCCGCGGCGGACTCGGGTCGTCGGCCCCAAAGGTAAGCCGCTGGCTTGGCGATATCCGGGAGTTTTTCCCACAGACCGTCGTGCAGGTCATCCAGAGGGATGCCATCAAGCGTCTGCATATCGATTCGCTGCTTACCGAGAAGGAGATGCTGGCAACAGTTGTCCCTGACGTACATCTGGTAGCTACACTGATGTCACTCGGCAGGGCCATTCCCGAAAAGAACAAGGACATGGCCCGTCAGGTTGTACGCAAGGTCGTGGATGACCTGCTGCGGAAGCTCTCTTCCCCGACCCAGCAGGCCGTCACCGGTGCTTTGAACCGTTCGGCGAGAAGGCGCAATCCCCGTTACAACGAGATAGACTGGAAGACGACCATCATAAAGAACCTGAAGAACTACCAGCCCCAGTACAAGACCGTCATTCCGGAAGTCAGGATAGGCTACGGCAGAAAATGCAAGGCTCTGAAGGACATCATTCTCTGTCTCGACCAGAGCGGTTCGATGGGAACCTCTGTCGTATATTCCGGCATCTTCGGTTCGGTACTGGCCTCCCTGCCGTCCGTCAATACGCGTATGGTGGTGTTCGACACTTCGGTCGTTGACCTTACCGATGACCTGCAGGACCCGGTTGACCTGTTGTTCGGTGTCCAGCTCGGCGGAGGAACCGACATAGCCAGGGCCCTGACTTACTGTCAGGGTGTGATCACACGGCCGCAGGACACTGTGCTGGTACTGGTGACCGACCTCTATGAAGGCGGTGACGAGAAGGAGATGCGCAAGCGTTTCGCCTCCATTGTGGCCAGCGGTGTGCAGCTGATTGTGCTTCCGGCCCTGAACGATGACGGGGCGCCCTGCTACGACAAGCGTAATGCCGAGTATCTTGCCGGTCTGGGTGTTCCCACATTTGCCTGTACGCCTGACAAATTCCCCGACCTGATGGCTGCGGCATTGAGCAAGCAGGATTAAATAAAAATGATACGGATGGGGATGATGCGTTTTTGCAAGATGATCCGGAGAGTACACAAAAGGCGGCTTCCGATACAGCAGAGCCGGAAGTGACCAGGAAACCGAAAAAAACGGACAAACCACAGGAGACAGACCTTCCGGATGATTCCGGTGATCTTTCTGAAAACGGAAAAGGAAACGGTGATGCCACTTCGGATGCCGGCGGCGGGGAAAAACAGACAAAGCATCCGGATGTGATTTCGCCGGAGCTTAGGGCTGTTCTTATAAAAACAACGGTCGCTGCGGCAATCGTATTTGTAATCTGGCTGCTCTGGTACAGCCAGCGGCTTCACAGGAGACGCCGTCTGAAAAGATGCCATGGAACAGGGGCATATCTGCTGGAGATGAACCGGCAGCTGGAACAGATGCTTCACTGCTGTGGCTTCGGCAGGCCGGGACAGATGACAGATCAGGAATATATCCGACTTTTGGGACAGATCTACCCGAAGGGTGTGGAGGATGGATTGATTGAGAAGTATTATCGTCAGCTGGAGAAAGCGTATCGATACCGCCATATCCCCGTTCTCCGGCGGCACCTCGCAGCCCGCGACCGAGACGATGTATTACACCCTCAAGGAAATGGGCTATGACATGAGCTTAGACCCGGCGATCCTGCACAAGATGGCGGACTACTTCAAGCACGTCCGCGCCGAGTACATTGCCGACGGCACTCTTAACCCCATTTCCCTCACGACTGACACCCAGTGCCTTACCTACCAGATCCCCGGCGGCATGCTCTCGAACCTGCTCAGCCAGCTCAAGATGATGAACAAGCTGGATAAGTTCGATGAAGCGCTTGAGGAGACCCCGCGCGTGCGCAAGGACATGGGCTATCCGCCGCTCGTCACCCCGACGAGCCAGCTCATCGGCACGCAGGCCGTGCAGAACGTGCTGGCAGGGGAGCGGTACAAGAACGTCGGTGCGGAGATGCGCGCCTACTGCCGCGGCGAATACGGCCGTACGCCCGCGCCGATCGATCCGGAGATCCGCGCGAAGATACTCGGCGGCGAGAAGCCGGTCGAGGGACGCTATGCCGCGACGCTGCCCGCCGACACCTATGAAAAGGCGGAGAAGGCGCTGGGAGACACCGCGCGCTGCGAGGAGGATGTGCTGAGCTACATCGTGTTCCCGCAGGTCGCGGAGGACTTCTTTGCCAAGCGCCGCGAGCGCGAGGAGCGCGTCGTCAGCTATTCCATAACGGAGCTGTAAGGAGGCGTTCTCATGACAGATATGGTCAACATTTCCGTCGCAAATGCCGGAATAACCGCTATCCTTGGATATCTCGTCGTGTTCGTCGGGCTGATCCTGCTGATGCTGGTCGTCATGCTGATGGGCAAGATCATGGTCGCGCAGAATAAAAAGGCAGCCGCAAAGGCCGCGGCCGAGCCTGCTCCTGCCGCGCAGAGCGCACCGGTCAGCGCCAAGCCCGCTCCAGGCACCGCGGGCGAGCTGAAGCTTTATGACACCGACCCGCGCGACGC
>OGXM01001168.1_pt1 | contig 15077 bp, 10 predicted proteins | sample 1576271 | NCBI WGS metagenome assembly OGXM01 (sample SAMEA3541579, study PRJEB24748) | human gut metagenome | biome: human gut; feature: human-associated habitat; material: faeces | place: China | collected 2012 | reverse complement strand
TACTTATAATTAAAACTTTATGATAGCAAGTATTCGGGTAACAAGAATACTTGCTTGCAAGGTCGGGATTTTTTTCATTGTTGCCTACTGTATAAATCTGCGGTACAGGTACATTTTCAGTGTCAAAACCAAGATAATAGCTTAGGTGTGTAGGCTGATTGTAACAGTCGTTTTGGTATGCAACGTGCATTCTGTATTGAATGTCGTGCATAAGTGTAGGAATTTTGTAGCTTGTCGGTGTAGTGGTTGTGTAAATTCTCAACGCACTGCCGTCCTTTAGCGGATACATAACTTCTTCACGCCAATCGCCGAAAAGGTCGGCGGTAAGTGACGGATTAGCTTTTGTACCGTTTACAGAAGTACAGCCCGAAGCGGTGAAGATAGTTTCAACCTTTTCTTTTTCGGGATTCCACTTGCTGATATAAATGTTATCCTGAACTTCACGACCTAAATCGCCGTCCCAATAGCATAGGAAGTTTGCCGGCATAGTGTATTTTGTTGAAATGACGGTACCGTCTGCGGCGGTAAGTATTCCTGCGGCTGACCAGCCTTCGCAACCCGGATAACGCGGGTCTATGTCGTCAGATGTGCCGCGACCGTTGTCACTGCCCATTTGTTCGCCGCCGACAAGTATTTCGCCTGTACGTGCGTCACGCATTTCAAAGCTGTATTTTGCTTGAGTTTCTTCGTGACAAGAGTAAACTTCAAGTCCCGGTCTTGACGTGTCAAGGTCACTGACGTGCTGTGCGTCACCGTGTCCCAAACCTGTCGAATACATAGGCTTGCCGTCGTTGTCTATTGCAAGCGCACCGTATATAAGCTCATCGCAACCGTCATAATCAACGTCTGCGGCACTCATTGAGTGGTTGCCCTGTCCGATATATTTATTGTTGTAATCCATTGTATCAAAGCGCCATTTCTTAACAAGTTTGCCGTCTACAAGATCGTATGTTGCAATAACTGTTCTGCCGCCTGTTTCACCCTCAGGACCTGTGTAATAACCTCTTGCAAAAACCATGCTCGGTCTTGTGCCGTCAAGATATGCAACGGCGGCAAGGTATCTTTCGGAACGGTTTCCGAATGTATCGCCCCAAGAGCTTATATCCCATTTTTGACCGCTTGCGGTTTTGCCTGTGATTTGCGGGTCATAGTCAACTGTATCAATTACAGAGCCGTCCTCACCCTTGAATACTGTAAGATAAAGCGGGCCTGTAAGGTTTTTACCGTTGCTTACAACGGCATAGTTTTTGTTTGAGTCACCGATAACAGAGCCGTCACCTGCGATTGTGCCGTCAGCCGTACGGCAAGCAACTTCGGCTTTTCCGTCACAGTCATAGTCGTATACCATAAACTGCGTATCGTGTGCGCCTGCACGAATGTTAGGCCCCATATTTATACGCCATAGACGTGTGCCGTCAAGCTTGTATGCGTCAAGAATACATTCGCCTGTAAAACCTGCCTGTGCGGCATCTTTTGCGTTTGACGGATCCCATTTTAGTACGATTTCATACTCACCGTCACCGTCAAGGTCACCGACAGACGCGTCGCCCGGTGTATATGAATATTCTTCGCCGTTTACTTTGTTGTTTTCGGGCTTTTGGATTGGAATATCCATATAATTGTTATCCCAAGTTTGAGAAAATTCAGCCTTGTCTGCCTGTTCTTCACCGTTTACAACGGGTATAATGCAATACTGTGTGTTAGAATCGGCAGTAAACACATCGGTAAAGTTTGTTACATTTAATGGCTCTGTATTTAATTTTTGTCCGTAAGAGGACATCTCTTTTGAGCCGCGATAAATGTTATATCTCGTATCCGCACTTTCAGTACCGAGCCAACGCCACGAAATATATGTATAGCCGTCCATTCTTACGGCAACAGCACCTCTGTTTAGATTTTCCATAGGACGCTGAATATCAGGTCGTGAGTCGATTAATTTTTGTGTTTCGGCGGCGGATTCTGTGTAATCGCCGACTTTCAGGCTTTCGCCTACCTCTGTGGCAAGCACGGAAACAGCCGAACTTGCAAGCATTGCAACTGTAAGCATAGCCGAAATGATTTTCTTTTTATTCATAGTGTATTAAAATCCTCCTTTTCAAAGTATCTAAACTATATTTTATCATATTATAAAAAGAATTTGGGAAAATTTAATAATGAATTCTGATTTTTATAAATTAATATCTGATTTTTCAAGCGATTTGACAAATAAAGATTAAAAGGGTATAATATGAATATATGAACATATGACCGAAAAGAGGAGAAGATAAATGGATAAATGCAGTACCTGTCAATATAATCCGCAGATTTTAGATAGATTGAAAAATCAACTTCCTGATGAAGATGTAACGGATAAATTGTCGGAAATGTTTAAAGTGTTCGGCGACAGTACAAGAATAAGAATTTTATGGACGTTGTTTGATAAGGAATTGTGTGTGTATGATATAGCGAACGCGCTCGGTATGAGCCAGTCGGCTATCAGTCATCAGCTTAAAACTTTAAAACAGGCAAGGCTTATAAAGTCACGCCGTGACGGTAAAAATGCCTTTTATTCGATTGATGACGACCACGTTAAAAAGATTATAGAACAAATGCTTATTCATATTGAGGAAAACTAAAAAACGGTGCAATTAATTTGCACCGTTTTTGATTGTTGTTTTATAATAAATAAAATAGAATACTGCCGAAATAACGGCGGCGATAGTCCAGCCGACAGGCCAAGAAAGCCATATTCCGACTTCCGAATTAAGTGCGTATGAGAAAACATACGCAAGAATAACTCTTAAAAGCAAGTCGGTAAACGTGCTTGCCATAAACGCCCTCATACGTCCCGCACCGCGAAGAATACCGTCAAATGTAAGCTTTGCGGAAATTACAAAATAGAACGGTGTGACGATTTTTAAAAATATTCTTCCTACGTCTATAATACCTGTCTCACTGCTTTTTACGAATATATTCATCATAGTATTCGGGAATACGAAATACGCAATGAAAAACGGCAGAGAAACAACGATAAGCATAACAATACCTGCTTTAAGTCCTTCAGGTATGCGGAGAAGCTTTCGCGCACCTGTGTTTTGTGCCGTATAGCTTGACATTGCATTTCCGAGCGTTGAAAAACTTGTTATAGCGAATGTATTCAGCTTTATAGCCGCACTGTAACCGGCGATAACGTCAGAGCCGAAACTGTTTACGCGACTTTGTATAAATAAATTTCCGACCGATACAAAACTTTGCTGCAAGATACTCGGTATTGCAATTCTTGAAATATGTCCGAGCATACGGATTGAAAATTTTTTATATGTCCCCGATTTTATACCGTGAACGCGTTTTAAAAGTACGGCGAATGCGAGCAGGGAAGATATACCCTGTGCAATAAATGTTGCCCAGCCGACTCCAGCCACGCCCATATTAAATACAATTACGAAAACAAGGTCAAGAATTATATTTCCGACTGACGACATAATCAAAAAATACAACGGAGTTTTACTGTCCCCCATAGCGGTAAAAATACCTGTGCATATGTTGTCCAGAAACAGAAAAATCAATCCGCCTATGTAAATATTAAGATATGTCATTGAGTCGGAAAAAATATTTTCGGGAGTAGATAACATTTTTAACATTCCCGAACAGAAAACAATTCCGAAGATTGTAAAAATTGCGGCAAGTACAGTCATTGAAATTATTGAAGTGAAAATGGAAGTTTTGAGTTTTTCAAAATTTTTCGCACCGAACAACTGCGAAATAATAACAGCCGCACCGACGTTTGCACCTGTGGCTATTGCCATAAAAATCATCGTAATCGGATAAGAGGCGCCCACAGCAGCTAATGCCTGGGCGCCTACAAATTTTCCGGCTACGATACTGTCTACTATATTATAGAGTTGCTGAAATACCACGCTCAAAAGCATAGGTATCGAAAAGCTCCATAATATTTTTGAGGGTTTGCCCTCTGTCAAGTCAGTAATCATTTACCTCATTCTTTCTTATTAAATTTTATCAGTCAACATCAACAGGATATTTACCCGAGAAACATCCGTCACAGAATTGACATTTTGCGTTAGGAATAATCTTTTTCAAAGAATTAACGCTTAAAAATCCGATACTGTCCGCACCGATAAGTTCTTTAATTCCGTCCATGGTGTAGTTACAGGCTACAAGCTGATCCTTTGACGGTACGTCTGTACCGAAGTAACAAGGGAACATAAACGGCGGAGCAGATGAACGAACATGAACTTCTGTTGCCCCGAAGTGACGTAAAAGGCTTACAATTCTCTTTGAAGTCGTACCTCTTACGATTGAGTCGTCAACCATAACGACACGTTTTCCCTCAACTGTGCTTTTCAGTACGTTAAGTTTAATTCTTACGGAATTCTCACGCATTGCCTGTGACGGTTGAATGAAAGTTCTGCCGATATATTTATTCTTTACAAAACCGATGTCGTAAGGAATTCCCGATTCCTTTGCATAACCCATTGCGGCACTTAGTCCCGAATCCGGTACACCGATTACAACGTCAGCCTCAACAGGAAATTCCTGTGCCAAGTATTTGCCTGCAAGCATACGTGAATCGTGTGCAGACTGTCCTTCAATAATACTGTCAGGACGTGCAAAATATAAGTATTCAAAGATACACATTGTATGTGGCTTTTTGCCGACGTGAGTTCTGATAGTGGAAATTTTACCGTCTTGAACGACAACAATTTCACCCGGCTCAATGTCGCGGACAAATTCCGCACCCACACTGTCAAGTGCACAAGTTTCCGAGGCAAAAACAATAGCGTCGCCTTTTTTACCCATACAGAGAGGTCTGAAACCCCAAGGGTCACGAGCGGCAATAAGTTTTTGCGGACTCATAACGATAAGTGAAAACGCACCTACAAGGTGATTTATTGTCTTTTCAACCGCCTCTTCAACGCTCTTTGAATTAAGACGTTCTTTGGCGATTGTGTAAGCAATCATTTCTGTGTCGGTTGTTGTTTGGAAGATAGCACCTGTAACGCTTAGTTCTTGTGCCAATTCGTCCTTGTTTACAAGGTTGCCATTGTGGGCAATGGCGATATTACCTTTTACATATCTAAGTACAAGCGGTTGAGCATTTTCACGCATACTTTCGCCTGTTGTCGAATAGCGAACGTGACCGACAGCCATTTTACCGTCAAGTTTTGTCAATATTTCGTCATTAAATACATCGTTGACAAGTCCCATATCCTTGTAATGAGTAATGTCACGATTGTTATTTACTGCAATACCGCAGCTTTCCTGACCTCTGTGCTGAAGTGCGTAAAGTCCGTAATAGGTCGTTCTTGCACAATCACCGTCAGGATCATAAATGGCGAATACACCACATTCTTCACCGATTCTGTTGTCATTTTGCATAATCTTTATCCTCTCTTAAAATACGCTTTGTATTAAAATTTTGATACATATTATATTATATACTGTTTTTCGATAAAATTCAACAGTTTTTATAAGTGAATTTGCATAGCGAGATTAAATATTGCTTTTTCGACAAAATAAAAAATCTCAAGAATATAGCTCTTGAGATTTTTCAGGTCATTTTGTGAATGCTTTTGTCAATAATTTACAACGATATTCGAATTAAAATTATTCTCCAAACAATTTTTTGTTTTCGTTATCAATTTCAATCTGTCTTTGCTTTTGTTCATCCGAATAGTTAGGGTGCATATTATGTTCTTTTTCAATCTTGTCTTTTAACTCATCTATAACTTCGGTATCTCTTTCATTATCGACTTCCATAGAACTTATATAAGTATTGATAGTATTACTCGAACGTGAGTTTTCTGATTCTGATAGGTCGTATTTTCCTTGTCGCATACCTGTTAAAACATAATAGTCTTCATCGGTTGCAATGTCGCTGTCATCTCTTGAAAGGAATAATAAAACTTTTTCATTAACTTCAAAGTCAGGATAACCGTCGGAAGAAACGATTGTGTTTTCATCTTCGCCTTTATCTATTCTTACTATAGCTTGATTATCGTCACGTTCGCCGAAAAGGTAATTATCAATGTTTACAACTATGTCTGTCTGAAGAATATTTCTGAAATTTTCACCTTTTTCATTATTGGGATTACTCCATTTACTGTCCATAATTTCTGAAACAGTACCCTCTATTATTAAGTCTGAACGTAAAATAAGCTCACTTTCAGATATTAACGGTATAATACCGTCAACGACTATTTCTTCTTTTTTTGCATTATTTCCGCAAGATGTTGCAGTGAGCATTATTGTGAGACAACACATTAAACTGATTATATTTAAAATAGATTTTTTCATAATAAACCTTTTTCAATAGTGCTATAAAAGTGACAGATTATCTGCCGCTTTTGTCGCTTTTTTTATTAATTATCTGCAAGCATTCTGTTTACTGCCGAAATAAGTGCATAGATTGATGCGGTATTTATATTTGCGTCAACGCCTGCACCCCAATAAGTTTTTTGGTGGTTGTGGTCGTTGATTTCAATATATGTTGCCGCTCTTGAATTTGATGAACGTGTTAGGGCGTGTTCTGTGTAGTTGCAGATTTCAAACTGCTGACCCAAGAATTGTCTTAAACCGTTGCAAAGTGCATCCAAAGGACCGTTACCTTTACCCTCGATAGAGGTAACTTTTCCGTCCTTTTCGATAGTAGCCGAAAGAATTGTACAGTCATCTTCCTCCGTTGAACGATAGAAACGGGTTTTAATAGGCTCTGCCACATTCACATATGTATCCTTGAATGCTTGATGTATTTCGTGATTTGTAAGTACGGTTTTCTTTTCGTCAGACATATCTGTGATAAGTGAAGAAAATTCCGCAAGCATTGGCTTTGGTAGGGTGTAGCCGTACTTGTTTTCCATAATATAGCTTACACCGCCTTTACCTGACTGACTGTTGATAAGAATAGGCTCATATTTTCTGCCGATGTCGGTAGGGTCGATTGTAAGGTATGGGTTAGCCCATTTATTTGATGGACTTGAACCGAATTTATCCATACTCTTTTTGATTGCGTCCTGGTGAGAACCCGAGAATGCAACGTATGCCATTTCACCTGCGTATGGGTGTCTTGGGTTAATCGGCAAACGATTATACTTTTCGTATACTTCGATGATTTCATCAATATTTTCAAGATGAAGTTCAGGGTCGATACCTTGACAGAACATATTAAGTGCAACAGTGATAACGTCCGTGTTACCTGTTCTTTCACCGTTACCGAATATTGTACCCTCAACTCTGTCCGCACCTGCAAGCAATGCAAGTTCGCTTGACGCAACGCCTGTACCTCTGTCGTTATGTGCGTGAACGCTGATAACAAGATGTTCACGATTGTTAAGGTGCTTGCACATATATTCGATTTGGTCGGCATATACGTTTGCTGTTGCAACTTCGATAGTTGACGGAAGATTTACGATAACTTTGTTTGTTTCGGACGGCTTGAATACATCAAGTACGGCATTTGTAACTTCTGCCGCGTAGTCCGGCTCTGTACAAGTGAAACTTTCAGGTGAATATTCAAAACGAATATTTCCGTCAAGCTGACCGTCAACAAGGCTCATTACAAGCTTTGCACCGTCAACGGCAAGCTGTTTGATTTCTTCCTTGCTCTTTCTGAAAACAACTTCACGTTGAAGTGTTGAAGTTGAGTTGTAAAGGTGGATAATTGCGTTTTTAGCACCCTTCAGAGCCTCAACGGTTTTCTTTATAATATGTTCTCTTGCCTGTGTAAGCACTTGAATTGTGACATCATCAGGAATAAGATTTTCGTCAATAAGACGGCGAACAAATTCAAATTCTGTATGCGACGCTGCCGGAAAACCTACTTCGATTTCCTTAAAACCAAGCTTTACAAGGAATTTGAAAAATTCTATTTTTTCTTCTGTCGTCATAGGTGAGTAAAGTGCCTGATTACCGTCACGAAGGTCAACACTGCACCAAATCGGAGCATGAGTTATTTCATTGTTCGGCCACTGACGATCCTCAAGCGGAATCGGATGGTACATTTTTTGATATTTTTTATAATTCATAATGAACACTGCCTTTCCGGCGAATACGCCTAAAATAATATATGAAATTTCTAACTAAAAAAGCTGAGCCACAATGTGACCCAGCATAATTTCAATACAGTTCAGTACAGAAAAACAAAACTGAAGACCACATTGTCGATTCAGCTTAGGAGTAGGAGGTTATTCAAATTTGCCTTTGAAAATTTATCCATAATTCCGTACCTCTTTCTATACTATATGGCTATTCTACAATAAAATCAAGGCTTTGTCAATATTTTTTCGAAAATTAATATATAGAATTTATAGGGCGAAATTGCGGATTATATAGTGATTTTTTATACATTAAAGGAATAGACGGAGCATATATTGGACGTAGGAGGATTGATTTATGGATATACTGTCTTTATTGCTCCTTGCTGCTGCACTTGCGATGGATGCATTTTCGGCGGCGGTTACGGACGGAATGATTGTGAAAAAAATACGATTTTATGACGCGATTAAAGTGGGATTGTTTTTCGGTGTGTTTCAGTTTCTGATGCCTTGTATCGGAAATTTGGTGTCGGGGGTTGCGACTGATATTGTGGAACATTTTGACCATTGGATTGCGTTTGTGCTTTTGGGATTTTTGGGACTGCATATGATATGGGAGTCACGCTCAGAACAGGAAATACCGAAAAATCCTTTAAAAAATTCATCGCTTTTGCTTGCGGCAATCGCAACAAGTATTGATGCACTTGCGGCGGGGGTTACGCTTGCGGCGGTTGTGGCAGTTTTGACCAGCTTGCTGAGAACAACATACGCTTGCGGCGGTTGATACGCCGATTTTGTTTTCTTCCGCGGTTATCGGAATTACAGCATTTTTGTTTTCGTTCGGCGGTGTTTTTATCGGTAAGAAGTTCGGCGGTTTTCTCGGCTCAAAGGCAGAATGTATCGGCGGAATTATTCTTATATCAATAGGTATAAAAACACTTGTCGAGCATTTATATTGACTAAATTTGCAAAGTGGGATATAATGATATTCAGAGCTGTCGAAATTTTGTCGGCAGGTTCAATGATATGTACTTAATATGTATGAAGGGATATTATAATATGGATTTAACTTCACCACGCACGATAAGAAATATTCAGGAACAATTCGGATTTACGTTTAAAAAAGGTCTTGGACAGAATTTCCTGACTGCACGAAACATACTTGAAGAAATAGTTGACGCCGCAGAGATTGAAAGCGGTGTTATAGAGGTCGGACCGGGATTCGGTGTGCTTACGAGCGAGCTTGCGCAAAACAGCGATAAGGTCGTTACGATAGAAATAGACGAACGTTTGATTGATGTGCTTGACTACACACTTGCGGAATATGACAATGTAAAAATCATAAACGAAGATATTTTAAAACTTGATTTAAAAAAAGTTATTGACGATGAATTTAACGGCGAAAAAGTCAGTATAGCGGCAAATTTGCCGTATTACATCACTACACCGATTATCACTAAATTGCTTGAGGAAAAATTACCGATTAAAAATATAGTGGTTATGGTGCAGAAAGAGGTTGCCGAGCGTATGTCGGCAAAGCCGTCAACAAAGGATTACGGTGCGATAACGGTGCTTTGTCAGTATTATACGGAGCCGTCAATCGTGGCAAATGTTCCTGCGTCACTGTTCGTTCCGCCGCCAAAGGTGGACAGTGCGGTGTTAAAATTAAAGGTACTTGATAAACCGTCGGTGGAAGTAAAGGACGAGGGTGTATTTTTCAGAGTGGTGAAAGCGGCATTTTCACAGCGAAGAAAAACTCTTTTGAATTGCCTTTCGGCAAATTTTCCTATTCCGAAAGATGAAATATCAACACTTCTTGAAAGTATAGGAATTGCACCGTCAAGACGCGGTGAAACACTTTCGCTTAAAGAATTTGCAAATATTGCCGATACATTATTACAAAAGATAAAATAGGAGGATTTTCAATGGAAATCTTTTCATTTGGTGAACGACTTATGATTTACCGTAAAAGAGCGGGATTTTCCAAAAAAGAACTTGCTAAAAGAGTAGGGATAAGTGTTTCGACACTTACCAAGTATGAAAATGACGAATCACAACCGAATGTTGATATGCTTACCGATTTGGCTATTGCACTTGACATATCTGTTATGAAATTGCTTTCAGGTTTCGGTGATCCGATTCGTGAAAAATACAGACAGGGACTTTTAAATATTTCGCTTGAAAAAATGAATGCTCTGCAAGAAAGGCATTTGCTATAAAAAAATAGGATTGCGATTAATGCAATCCTATTTTTATGTCATGTTTTTTATTTCTTCTTGTTGCCTGCTTTTGCTCGAAGGCTTGTGCTTAGAATTTTCTTTCTCATTCTAAGATGGTTTGGAGTTACTTCCAACAATTCATCATCAGCGATAAAGTCAAGACACTGTTCAAGACTCATTTCTCTTGGAGGAACAAGTCTTAATGCATCATCAGAACCTGATGAACGGGTATTTGTTGCGTGCTTTTTCTTGCATACGTTAACAACAACGTCCTCAAGTCTTGCGTTTTCGCCGACAATCATACCTTCGTAAACCTTAACGCCCGCACCTACGAACAAAGTACCTCTTTCCTGTGCGTTGTAAAGACCGTAAGTAATAGTTGTACCGTCCTCCCAAGCGATAAGAGTACCACGGGTTCTGCCGTTAAAGTCACCCTTGTAAGGCTCGTACTTTTCAAGAATACTGTTTATGATACCAGTACCCTTTGTTGCGGTAAGAAGTTCACTTCTGTAACCGATAAGACCTCTTGACGGAATTAAAAATTCAAGTCTTGTGTATCCCTGTGCAGTCGGTGCCATATTTGTCATTTCACCTTTACGGTTTATAACACCGTCCATTACAGTACCTGTGTATTCATCCGGAACGTCAACTGTAAGTCTTTCGATAGGCTCACATTTAACGCCGTCAATTTCTTTATAAATAACAACAGGATTTGAAACTTGGAATTCATAACCCTCACGGCGCATATTTTCGATAAGTACTGAAAGGTGAAGTTCACCACGTCCCGAAACGATAAAGCTTTCTGTCGAATCTGTTTCGTCAACTCTAAGACTTACGTTTGAATCAAGTTCTCTGAACAATCTGTCACGAAGATGGCGGGAAGTAACGAATTTACCGTCTTGACCTGCAAACGGACTGTCATTAACGCTGAAAGTCATTGAAAGTACAGGGTCATCGATTTTTACGAACGGAAGTGCTTCGGGATTGTCAACGTCACAAACCGTTTCACCGATATTAATATCAGCGATACCCGAAATTGCGACAACGTCACCGGCACCGACTTCGTCTGTAGGAACCTTTTTAAGTCCTTCAAAAGTAAATAGCTTTGTAGCTTTTCCTCTTGTTACTTTACCGTCATGACGGCAGATCGAAAGCGGCATATTAACCTTTATACTGCCTCTTTCGATTTTACCTACTGCGATACGGCCTGTATAATCATCATAGTCAATGTTTGAAACAAGCATTTGGAACGGTGCGTCGTCCTCGCATTTAGGGCAAGGAATTGAATTTACGATAAGTTCAAACAATTCTGTAAGGTCATTGTTCGGTTGTTCCGGATTGTATTCTGCGGTTGCCCAACCGTCACGTCCCGACGCATATATAACAGGAGTGTCAAGCTGTTCTTCTGTTGCACCCAAATCGATAAACAGGTCAAGCACTTCATCAACAACTTCGTAAGGTCTTGCGTTCGGTCTGTCAACCTTGTTTACAACGATAACGGGCTTTAGGTCAAGTGCCAATGCCTTTGACAATACGAAACGTGTCTGTGGCATACAACCCTCAAATGCGTCAACAAGTAAAAGTACGCCGTCAACCATTTCAAGACCGCGTTCAACTTCACCGCCGAAATCGGCGTGTCCCGGTGTATCAATAATATTTATTTTAACACCCTTGTAGTAAAGAGAAGTATTCTTTGCAAGGATTGTGATACCTCTTTCTCTTTCAAGGTCGTTTGAGTCCATAACTCTTTCGTCCACTTGTTCGTTTTCTCTGAATGTACCGCTCTGTGCAAGCATTGCGTCAACAAGCGTTGTCTTACCGTGGTCAACGTGGGCGATAATTGCGATATTTCTTATATTTTCACGTTTTATCATAATTAATCTCCTAATCTCCTCATTTTATTACTCTAACCTCTTTATTATATACCCGTTTTGCAATTATTACAATATTTTTGCCGAAAAAACAGAATAATGTACAAAACCGACCTTGCATAAACACTGTTTAAATGTTATAATAACAAGTGATTTAATAAATGAGGAGTAAAGATAATGGATTTTAAAGAACATATAATTGAAAAAATTGTTGATATAACAGGACTTGAAAGAGAAGTTGTGGAAAAATCCGTCGAAGTTCCGCCTGATGAAAAAATGGGTGACATTGCATTTCCGTGCTTTCCGCTTGCAAAGGTTATGAGAAAAGCACCTCCTATTATTGCGCAGGAGCTTGCTGAAAAAATGTCGGGTGACGATATGATTGAAAAAGCACAGGCTGCCGGCGGTTATTTAAACTTCTTTTTAAACCGTGAAAAGTTTATTTCCGAAACAGTTTCTTCTGCACTTGACGCAGGCGAGGATTGGGGCAAGTCGGATATGGGTAAGGGCAAGACTGTACTTGTCGAATATTCGTCACCGAATATCGCAAAACCGTTCCATATCGGTCATCTTTTCTCAACGGCTGTCGGAAATTCACTTTCAAAGATTTACAAGCACCTTGGATATGACGTTCAGTCGCTTAATCACCTTGGCGACTGGGGTACGCAGTTCGGTAAGCTTATATGTGCTTACAAGAGATGGGGTGTTAAAGAGGTTATCGAAAAAGACCCTATAAACGAGCTTTTAAAGATATATGTAAAATTCCACGAAGAAGCTGAAAAGCACCCTGAACTTGACGATGAAGCAAGAGGATATTTCAAAAAGCTTGAGGACGGTGACGAGGAAACAACGGCTCTGTGGACATATTTCAGAGATATAAGCCTTGTTGAATTCAAGCGAGTATATAATATGCTTGGCGTTAAGTTTGATTCATATAACGGCGAAGCATTCTATTCGGATAAAATGGACGAAGTTGTCGATATACTTCGTGACAAAGGATTGCTTACCGAAAGTGACGGCGCACAGGTTGTTGACTTGTCAGAGCTTAACATACCGCCTTGTATCGTACTTAAATCGGACGGTGCGACAATTTATGCAACACGTGATATTGCGGCGGCTCTATACCGCCACAGAACATATGATTTCTATAAAAATATATACGTTGTCGGTATTCCGCAGTCACTTCACTTTAAGCAGATATTTGCCGTAATGAAAAAAGCAGGCTGGGATTGGGCAGATGATTGTGTTCACGTTGGTTTCGGTCTTGTAAAACTTCCGGGTAAGAATATGTCAACACGTCACGGTGACGTTGTATTCCTTGAGGACGTTTTAAATGAATCAATCGAAAAGACTAAGGAAATTATCGAGAAAAACGGCTCAAATGTTGAGGATATCGAGGACGCGTCAAAGAAAATCGGTATCGGCGCAATACTTTATACATTCCTTAAAAATTCGCGTGAAAAGGATATTATATTCAGTTGGGATACTATGCTTGACTTTGAGGGCGAGTCTGCTCCGTATTGTCAGTACGGTTATGCACGAGGCAGAAGTATTTTGAGAAAAGCAGAGGGTATTGATTACTCAAACGCAGACTTCTCAAAAGCAGCATCTGATGAGGCATATTCGCTTGTAAAGCAAATTAACGGATTCGGTGACGCGGTAAAAGATGCGGCAGACAAGAACGAGCCGTTCTATATAAACAGATACGTTACAAATCTTACAAAGTCATTCAACAAGTTCTATAACACAAATCCTATTATGAAAGACGATGTGGATGAAGAAACAAAGAAAGCACGTCTTGCAATAGTTGACGCAACAACAAAGGTTATAAAGACAGCATTGGGATTGCTTGGAATTGAAACTGTTGAAAGTATGTAATTTATAAAAGGGTGTTGTATGTGCAATGATATATTCGCAAAATATAAATAAAGTGTGTGCCGTCTGTCAGATGGCTTATAAAAAAAGCGAAGATGAAATGTATTGTGATATAAAAAAACAAGCGGTGTCCGTTACCGATACCGCTTGTGATAAATTCAAATACGATATTTTAAAACGTCATGTAAGACGTATGCGTAAATTGAAAACGAATTTTAATCCTGAGGATTTTTCACTGTAACAGTGCTTGACATGACATTTGTTAAGTGTTATAATTCAAATAGAGAGTAGGAGCAGTAAAACGATTGTTTCTACTCATGTAGTTTGGTTTTAGTAGAAGAAATCTACATTCAACCGCCCTATGCCAGTAGGGCGGTTATTTCTTTATTACCCATACAATAAGCAAAATCAACAATAATTGTACCGTTGTTTCACTCATAGCTGAATCCTTTCCGAAACAACCGCCTACCGCTCAAACTCAATATCCGAGCCGTTAGGCTGTTTATAATATATCATATTTTTCGGTTATGTGCAAGCAAACCGCTTTTTTTAAAATTCTTTTCCGTTTAAAATTTCAACGTAATCTTTATAATTTTCCTCCAAAAGTTTTGGGGTATCAAGTCCGTAAGGACATTTTGATTTACATTGATTACAGTGCAGACAATTTTCTATCTTTTTCATTTTAGCCTGAACAGCCGGAGTAAGCTGAAGTTCGGACGGTGAACGTCTTAGAAGAAGTGACATTCTTGCACAGTTATTTATTTCGATACCGACAGGACAAGGCATACAATATCCGCAACCGCGACAAAATTCGCCTGCAAGCATTTTTCTGTCATTATCAATAAGTTCCTTAATTTCACTTGTCACAGACGGTGGGTTTGTGTTGTAACTCAAAAATTCGTTAAGCTCACTCATACGCTGAACACCCCAAATAGGAAGTACGTTATCATATTGTGCCATAAACGCATAAGCGGCGGCGGAATTTGTTATAAGACCGCCCGAAAGTCCTTTCATTGCTATAAAACCGAGATTATTCTTTTTACAGTTTTCAACTATCGCAATATCTTTGTCCGTTGCAAGAT
>OGXM01001165.1_pt1 | contig 15100 bp, 18 predicted proteins | sample 1576271 | NCBI WGS metagenome assembly OGXM01 (sample SAMEA3541579, study PRJEB24748) | human gut metagenome | biome: human gut; feature: human-associated habitat; material: faeces | place: China | collected 2012 | reverse complement strand
CCAACTCCTTCAATTCCTTCTGCAAGGAAGTTATCATTTCACAGTATTTGCCGGGGAAACCAAACTGCCGCTGGAGGTGGTCGTGGCCCAGAAAGGAACTTACCAGACCGAGTTCACTACCGACCAGCCCAATATGCAGGGCAATTCCAAGTCCACCTTTACCTTCAATGCCACTTTGAAAAACCAGACGGCCGACCAGCAGCTGTATGCGCTGATGGCCAATGCCCCCAGAGGCTGGAGTGTCGTGTTCAAGCCTAACTATAAGCAGGCCACTTCTGCCCAGGTGGAAGCGAACAGTAGCCAGAATGTGAGTATAGAGATTGTCCCTCCCGCCAATGTGGAAGCCGGCAATTACAAGATTCCGGTACGTGCGGCTACCGGTACGACTTCTGCCGACTTGGAGCTGGAAGTTGTTGTCACGGGTTCCTACGAGATGGAATTGTCCACGCCCAGAGGATTGTTGAGTACCGAAATCACAGCGGGAGATGTGAAGCGTATCGAGTTGGTGGTCCGGAATACCGGCTCTTCATTGTTGAAAGATATCCAGCTTTCTGCCAATAAGCCCGTGGACTGGGAAGTGTCTTTTGAGCCTTCGAAGATTGATATGCTGAAGGCGGGGGAAACGGCCAATGTCGTAGCTACCATGAAAGCATCCAAAAAGGCATTGCCCGGAGATTATGTGGCTACCATGACGGCCAAAACTCCTGAAGTGAATACAGACGCCCAATTCCGCATTGCCGTGAAAACCCCGATGATATGGGGATGGGTGGGCGTTTTGATAATAATCGTTGCCATAGGTGCCGTATGCTATCTGTTCCGTAAATATGGAAGGAGGTGAGCATGGACGAGCGAGCAACCCGAGTGGAATGGAATGGAAAGGACTGGAATGGAGTGGAATGGAATGGAATGGAATGGTGCGAGGTTTTCTATCCCCACTAAGATATCGAGAAACTGAAGCTTCCGTAATTCCACTCTTCTTTGATAGTTCTTTCTGATTTAGATTTTGACTTTCCATCAATTGTTTTACTTTGTCCTGCCATCTCATCTTCGTTTCCTCCTAATTGCAAACCATCCGTTTTCGATTACCATTTTGCAATTTTCAATATTATTTTTGAAATTATTCCATGAAAAATAACCCCAGTCAATTAGACCTGGGGTTATCATTCTCGTATCATGGCTAAATTAAAAATTGTAAATCAGTTGTAAATCTCATTTTTCAGTTATCCGAACATGCCACAAAGCCTGCTAAATCAAGGTTTTTGCACCTTGTCATTATGAAGTTAAAAATTAAATAGCTCAAACTTCGCACACCTGAAAATTGCTTGTGCCCATAATATGCTTTAGCTTTGCCGGATTCATTCCGGACTTTTCCATCTTAGTACAAAAGGTATGCCTGCACACATGCGGAGTGGCTGTTGGTAATGGTTCCTTATACAACTTGTTATACTTTTCACGAATGAACTGAAAGTATATAACGGATAAAAACAGGCTATACCCTCCCCCAGATTTTTATTACAGCTCCCATTCCCCTACGGAAATCATCATTGATTTTTTTGAAGTTCTTTCACCACTTTTTGCGGGATAACAAAATGAAGTGTTCCCATGGAAGCCGGTGCTACATCCCCCTCTGCAAAGCAGATCACTATTTCATCTTTTCCATTGATATAAAACTGTTGGTTTTCATCAATCTTGTCAAACAATGCTGCCGGTGTATCTGTATCCAGAAAATACACATTATTTTCATCCTTTTTCATATTTTGGCGCATCTGTTTCTTGATCTGTGCCGTAAGTACATCTACATAATCCACATTCTCCGGGAACAGATCCGATAATTCCAGCAGTTTTCCGGTACTCTTTTCTATCGTATAGAAGGCATCCGCCTGGTATCCATCTGCCTGGGAGGAGAACGCAGACAGCATAACACAATAATATTTCGAGGAGTTCGTGACCACCTTGCTGTCCACGGTCAGAGAGGAGTAGCCTAATGCCCCGACCTGCTTCTTAAATTCTTTGAGCAGCTTCTCGGTCTTTTGCTCCATCTGCGCATTGATCTCTTTGGCTGATTTGTGCGCCTGTTTTCCGGTTTCCTCAGAGTCATCCGTCCCCGCTCTATCTGCATAGATTTTGTTCCATTTTACGTCTGCGCTATGCCTTCCATCATCAAACCGGTATTCCCGGAATGTAACCAGCTTAAAGTATTCTCCTATCACCGGCAGACTCTGCATGGCATGAGCCGTTGCTTTATTAAGATTTGGAAGCAGAATACTCAATGCCAGCATGGCTGCCATGCCGGCAGCAACATACCATCTGTGAGGTTGTTGCTTCCTGACAGCACAAGCAGCATAATCTGCCTCCTTCACATAGCAGTCCCGTATGCCTCCCATTGCCTGCAGCAGTTCCTTGGTGCTGATTGTATTTTTAATCCTTCGGCTCATCTGATTCCTCCATTCCATACATTTGAAAATTCGCTACTATCCGTTCTATCGGTCAGACACTGCATGATATTCCTTCATCAGCTTTGTATTTTCCATAATAAATGGCTTTGCCGTATCCTGTCCCCATTCCGTGTCATACATTCCCATCAGATAATCATTCAGCTGTTCTTTACTTTCAAAACGGGTTACCTGATAAGGAAGCTGAAAGGACAGCTTTTCAATAAACAGATATTTATGATTCTTTGTCGGCACCAGCACGCCGGTATGACCCACAAACAATTCGTTTTCCGTTTTGCTGAAACTGGAATGCAAAACGACACTGATCAGGGTTGCCTTTGTCTTACCGGAAACAGAAATCTTTTTGTTTTTCCAATCCTTTGCCCAGATTGCTGCATGTGTTGCCACATTCTTCGTATATTGCGTCTGTACCGTAGAGAATACACTTTCAAAGGCTTTTCTCTGCTTTCCTGAAAACTTCTTCGTCGGTGCATTCTTTAACGCATCCTGATCCATAAACAGCTGCGATGGATTCGCTTTTCCGGTATTGCCGACCTTAATATAGTCCTTCATCAGATCATAGGCAGTGATCCTACAGTTATAACCGATAAACAGTTTATTTTTCTTCAGCCAGAGCTTACTGATCCGGTTTTCATTATATACCGGTGGCTTTTTTCCCATCTTTTTGAAGCCTTTTTTTACCAGACTGGTATTTTTGATGGTTTTATTGTAGCTTACGACATCCTTCAGCCAGACATCTGCTGTTTTGGCAGAGATTCCCGCTGACAAAAGAGCACTCCTTACTTCTTTTCGTGACTTTGCATCTACAAGATTGGAATATGCCGGCTGCTGTTGTTCTGCCGCCACAGACACCTCTCCTGCCGCAAACATATTAACTAATATTGCAGTTAATAAAACATAACACAATATCTTTTTCTTTGACATAACTATTACCTCATTTCTTGATGCAGTCCTGATTTTTTCACAGGCTTGTTTCTAAATATGATATCCTTCCTTTTGCAAATGTATCTTTAAGGACTTCCGCATACGGTGCAATCCCACCTTGACTGCGGACTCCGTCATATGAAAATGCTCTGCGATCTGGTATATCTCATCCAGATAAAAATACCTTCGGACAAAGATCTGTCGTTTTTTTGACGGCAGTCCGTCCAGATACCGGTTGATTGCTTCCTCCAGATCCTTCCGGTCCATTTCCTCTCTCACATTATCATGTGCCAACGATACACACTCCTTTAATTCCTCCAACGACTGATCCACACTGTCCCCACAGCGTTTTCCGGCATGCAGATGATCATATCGGTTGATTGCCAGATTTCTGGTGATTTTGCCCACATATGCCGACAAAATCTCAGGTACTGTCGGCGGAATGGACTCCCACAGCTTCATCCAAGTATCATTCAGGCACTCCCTGACATCCTCTCCATTTCCTAAAATACGATAGGCGATGGAACTGCAATATCTTTCATACTTGTCCGCAGTATTTTTAATGGCAGCCTCATCACGGCACAGAAATTGCGCAATAATCTCCCGATCCTCCCATGCCATTTGTTCCCCCTTTGAATTGTATGATGATTCTGCCATTTTTTCCTCCTTTTGCTCCTGCAGACCTATTCCTCCTGATTCTTTGTAATGCATTTCTGGCTGTTGTTGTCGATTGCATCATAATATAGTTTTGCATAGGCTTTGCATCCGGAAGAGGTCAGATGTACTCCATCGGATACAAACCAATTTGGGTGCCCTTCTGCAAGAGATGCCCAGTCAATAATCTGCACATTCCGGTATTGCTCTGCCACGGATCGGATCTGGTGATTAGACTCTTCCTGCCACTGCAAATGCTCCCCGAAAGCTGTGACCCAATAAATCTTCCGATCCTTTCCAATCGCACGGATCAGCTCTTTGCCGGTAGCATCAGAAAAGGTTCCGTTCGTTCCCAGCGCAAGCACGACCGTATCTCCTAATTTTCCTTTTGATTTCAGGTCTTCAACAATATCCTTCGCCTGAATAACTTGTCTGGATACCTTGGCATCAATCAGACAGTCCGGCAGCTTTTTCTTTACTTCTTTGGAAGCACCAAGCAGAACGGAATCACCAATTGCGGTAATACTCTGCCCACGGATGCCAGCATCGTCATCTTGATCCGTTTTCTCTAAGGGAGCCTTTTTTATTTTTTCCGCTTTCCCGTCAGCCGGTGCTTTCTCTTTTGAAGCTTGTCCCTCGTCAGCAATCATCCTGTGTTGTTGCTGTGACATTGCCTGTGCTTTTACGGCAGTATCCTTCGCAGCTTCCCCCGGCAGCTGATACGCAGTGATTACACAGACAGCCAGTACAATACAGGCTACAGAGAATCCGGTGCTGGTATAACCTATGACAACACCATTCCCCTTCGGGTTCTGTTTTTTCTTATATTGAAAAAATACCATCAGTCCATGCATCGCAGATGCCGCAAAAACCATCAGTATCATCTGTACACACCAGGATACCGGGCCAAAGTTTTTCTTATAATACCCAAACAGAAAAATGATCGGATACATCCACAGATAAAGCTCATAACTTATTCTTCCTACCAGGGCAAAGGGACTTTTGTCCAGCCATTTCCCCATACTTCCCGCCGGAATCAGCAAAAGAATCAATGCACAAAGTATCCCATCTGCAAACATTCCCCCTTGGTATATATACGGCATCTGCCCTTCCGCTATGAAATAGGTTCCCGTCATCACCACGAGCCCTGCTGCTATCAGGCTGTTTCTAAACCATAGCGGCAGCCTTCTTTGTACAAAAGATATCACATTCTTCTGAATCATTGCAATAAATATTCCCAAAAACAGGGCATATATTCTTGTATCTGTCCCATAATAAAGCCTTGATACATCCTCTGTCGGACGGTAGATAATGCTCATACGAAGTCCACCAAGAATCACCAGAACAAGCACTGCTGTTCTGGCAGCCGTCATGGATGTATGCTTCTTCAGTTTCCGAAGAAGCCAAAACAACAGCGGCCACATAAGATAAAACTGCATTTCTATGGCAATCGCCCACAGATGTGTGTATGGTGACTGCTGGCTCATCCTTGCGAAATAAGATGCATTCTGCCGGATCTGCCAGAAATTGTTATATCCCCCGACAACGCTTAATACTTCACCGCCCTTGCCCTTTGCCACCTCCGGCATACTGACCGCCAGAATGCCCCACACTGCAATAATCATAATGAGCAGAGGCGGATAAATCCTCATACAGCGCTTCTTATAAAATCTGCCTGCTGCATATACCCCATGTTCCAGATCCCATACGGATGTTTTATAGATCAGATAGCCGGACAGTACTAAAAACATATTGACTCCGAGAAAGCCGCCCGGAAACCGTCCTGGCATTACATGGTAAAGGACAACTCCCAATATAGCAAACCCTCTTAACGCATCCATCCCTTCTATGTGCCGTTTTTTCTTTTGTTCCTTCATTTTCCTGCTTCCTTCCTACTTCAATAAGGCTTTTTTCGCGCGCTATATATTATGACAGCAATTTGAAACAAAAGGTTACATTTTTTTTAATTTTTTATTTAGTGTCTGCTGATTAAACAGAAAGACACAGATTTACAATCCTATATCTGTCCCAAATCCGGTGCAGATGTAAAAAGGCAAAAAGTATTCGTCTCTGCATCTTAAACAGATTTGTGACAAATACGGATAATGCGATGGATGTAAGCTGGGTTTTCTCCAGCTTGGTGGTAATACAGCTCATTCCGTAACAACGTTTGCTTAAGCGAAATGTACGTTCCACTTCGATCCTGTCGGTATTATCCTGATATTCCTGTTTTTATCCACTTTTACATTCACTCCCGGTCGCCCAAGTTTTGGACCTGACAAACGGATGCCATGTTCTTTGCAATAATTCCGGTTCGCTCTTGTCCGATATATCTGATTTGCCAGTACCCGGTTTGGATAGTAACCGGTTCTTTCCTTGAACCGTTCCACGGCCTCTGTCAGACAGGTGCTCTCGTTATACGCTTCGAAAGATATTTTTTCGATCCTTCCGTACATATATTTTTGCTGCTCATACAATGCAGTGATCGTCAGATACAGACCTGCTTCTTTTTCTGTTGCTGCATATCCGTTACTCATGAACTCTTCCGGATACCGAATGTCCCTTGCAATATAACCACGCTGTTTTCGCAGGGCTTTCCGTATTTTCTTTGCACTGTGTTTTTTGCTTTTGGCAAATGCCAGATAATCTTTTCTGGCGCATTTTTTGTAACGTCGCGGCAGCGGCAGATCATAGGACTTGTAAAAACGGTGTATGATCGTCATCCTTATGGGCAAGCAGATTTGCTTCAACAACATCTCCATGCGTTGAAAACAACCAATCTTTAGGTTCTATCGTATAATATGTACCTATTAAAGCCATTTAAATTTTCCTCCTGTTTAGTTTATTCATTCCAATAATCTTCTGTTTCTTGGGATGCTGTTCGTATTCCAAATAACTTCCACATAAAGTCTTCTCTCTCATGGAAGATATCTACAATATAGATTGAGTCATCTGTAATCCTATAAAATGCGTAGTTATGTTCTGTATATACCATCAGATAATCACATGGCACACCTATTGCCTTTTCTACTGATATTCCAGACTGTTCATATCTCTGTAATCGTCGCATCGTCTGCGTCATATTTGACACAACATGTTTTGCTACATCTGCGCCAAAATTTATCGTTACATCACGTTTGATATTACGTAATTTCTGCGCCGCATCTGGTGAATATACTAATCTCTTCAAATTCTATACCCCCAGTTCTTTTTCTAAATCATCTGCAGAAATCCATCCCTCTTTATTCGCACGCTCCTCTGAGCTTTTCAGTTTTGAAAACAGTGTATATGCAGCTCGATATCTATCAAGCTCATCAATCTCTGCCATTGTCAGGATTCCATACTGGCCATGTCCATTACGTGTTAAATATACTCTGTTAGACACATCAACTTCCTTTAATACTTCTGTATAATTTCTAAGATCCGATACTGGTTTAATGTTTGGCATAACAATTCCTCCATTTCACATATCAATCAAAAATAATTCCAACTTATCAACATTATTATACCAACGAGGTTTATGTTATGCAACAATATTTGCGTGCATATTTACAGCAAATATTAAACTGCATCAAATAAGCACCTGATTCAAACGAACCAGATGCTACCGTTTTTCTACTGTACTTCACATTCACTACACTCTCCAACAACACCCACATCATTCGTAGTAAAACCGTAGTCAAAATTTCTGTCATTACCACTGGTTGCACCACTACACCACAGGTCATTCCATCAGATATCCAATGAATTTTCCTATTTCATATCCACCACAATATATAACACTTACAACAAACGAAACTAATGCACAAATGATTAAAATATACAACAGCATAAATAAAGCCTTTTGTTTTTTTGATAAGTTAGACAAAAAATCATTCCACACTAGCAAAATATTCTTTGTCTTATATTTCTCTGTTACTTTTCCCTCATTATCTTCTTTATCAATTCCACGCATCAGATAATCTAATGAAACATCAAAATAGTCACTCATAAACAATAATCTTGTCATTTCAGGATATGCCTTATCATTTTCCCATTTAGAAATCGACTGTCTGGAAACATCCAAAACCTCTGCAAGATCTTCTTGGGATATATTCTTTTTATTCCGCAATTCATACAATCATTCTCCAAAAGTCATACCTTCTCCTCCCGAGTATTACAAATTAAATCTAAAAGTTGTCAATGGAAAATAGTATAAATAAACCTTCCAATATCTTCACCAAACTCAAATGCAACAAACATAGCTATTATAATCAAAAGAATTGTAATAGCAAGCTTTAAAACTCGATTTTCATTTAAAATCTTCTCAACTCTATTAAGTACTTGCCGCAAGTTTTCCTCCGTCTTTTCCTCATAATTATTCATATCAATCTTTTCACCCGACAAAAGTTCATTGACATTGATTTCCAAAAGTTCACACAATTCCAACATAATTCCAGAATCCGGCATTGACTTCCCGTTCTCCCATTTTGACACTGCCCTGTCAGTTATTCCGAGCTTTTCTGCAAGATTTGCTTGAGTCATGCCCTGCTCTTTTCTACATGATGCAATAAATTTTCCTATTTTAATTTGATTCATACCGGGCAACCTCCTTTCACCGCTCAATCATAGCTGAATTAGATGCAAATTTACACGAACTATCAGTTGATTTTTGTGATTCTACCATAGGTTGAGTCATCAATAACCACCTTATATCATCCAAACCGGTACGATATAGTTATCCCTATCAATTGCACCAAGTGCAGGCTTCATGCAGACAACCGCACCTTTCGAGCGTGGTGTTGATGCCTTATCAAGCAACCCAAATACCTTTGTCAATTCTGTTCCTGGATTTGAGGTTTTCTTAATTTCAATTGGATTTAATATTCCATCATGTTCTAATACAACATCTATTTCTTTAGCATCTTTGTCACGGTAATAATACATGTATGGATCCTTTCCACAGTTCAGGTATGTTTTTCTAATTTCTGCAACCACATAATTTTCTAAAATTGCGCCGTTCATAGCCCCACTTTCTAACGTTTCAGCACTGCTCCATTTTGTCAAATAACATACCAATCCCGTATCGTAAAAATACAACTTGGGAGTTTTCACAAGACGCTTCAGCAGATTGTTGGAATACGGACGAAGGTAAAAAATAATTCCCAGAGTTTCCAGAATCCCCAGCCAATCCTTCGCCTGTGTCTGGTTAATATCCGCATCCCTTGCAATTTCTGCCACATTAACCATTTGACCACATCTTGCTGCCACCGCAGTAATAAATCGAAGAAATTTAAGCGAATCAATAGCATCCGATAATTCTTTAACATCACGCTCAATATAAGTAGACAAATAACTGCTGTAAAAAATCTGGCTATTACTATTCACACCACTTACAATCGCAGGCATGGAGCCCTTATAAATACGTTCGAAAACACCTCTGGTATCCATTTCTGTTCTGCCTGCCTTCCTTGCAGCAAGCATCTCCATCTCTATGGTAAACGGCTCCATCTCAGCACCTGCTATTTCTGCCTGTGATAGAGAAGTAAGAGATAGCACGGCCACTCTGCCTGCCAACGATTCCTGTACTCCCCTCATCAGTTTGAATATCTGTGATCCAGTCAACCAAAAAGCCCCTGGTTTATGATTTTTATCTACATTCATTTTAATATAAGCAAATAGTTCCGGTGCATACTGAACTTCATCAATTAATACAGGCGGCTTGTGCAATTGCAGGAATAATTCCGGGTCAGACTTTGCAAGAGCTCTTTCATTCAAATCATCCAGAGTAACATATCCCCTTTTCGTGCCTTCCATTAACTTCTGCAACATTGTAGTCTTCCCCACCTGTCTCGAACCTGTAACAAGAACCACTGGGTATTCATTTGTAACCTGATTTATCACATTCTCCAAATTTCTTTTTATATAACTCATATCCAAAACCTCTTTTCGGCTGATTCACATTCTTGTTATATTTTAGCCGAACCACTATAAAAACACAAGCACAATTTGGCTAATTTCTATTTTATTTATATTTTAGCCGAAATGTGCTTGCTTTATTCTACCTCAGCGGTACATATGGATTAGTTTCTGTCTGACTTTTTTCAAAATATTACTGCTGCTCCCCAACGATTACCCCCACCTTCTAACGATAGCATCTCATATTTTAACGATTATCCACATTTCCTATTTTTCATTTTTCCATTCGTAGTATTACCATAGTTCCAAAATGCTCTGACTACCAGACTATGCCCCGTTTTGCCCCATTATTCCTTGATTTATAAGGCTTTCCACAGTCCTGCCGTGGCAGATGAAAGGTATTTTTATCATTGTTGCATTCATATCCGCTTTCTCCATTTATAATTCAATTCTTTGTTTGCCCTTTCCCAAAAGTCATTTTACCTATTATATAGTCTGGAAATTAGCTCGTTTAATATTCAATCCTAAAATAATCCAAATACGCCTTATACTTATCTTGTGCTGTCAGACAGGTATCGGTCAGATAACCTTTTTCGTTGTTCCATTCCTTCAATCCACGATAATAGAACAGCTTCAAATTATCCTCAATAATGAACGGAACAATATTGTATTTCAGACACTCCTTAAACATAATCAATCTGCCCACGCGTCCATTACCATCCTGGAACGGATGAATTCGCTCAAACTTCACATGGAAGTCAAGAATATCCGCAAAGGCCTTTTCTTCTTTGGCGTTGTATTCCGTTAACAATGCCTTCATTTTATCGGCAACTTCTTCCGGAAGGGCGGTATCCATGCCGCCGACTTCATTCGGAAGTTTCTTATAATCGCCAACAGCAAACCAATCTTTTCTGGAATCGCTGGTGCCATTCTTCAAAATCAAGTGAAGTTCTTTGATGAATTTCTCCGTCAAAGCTGCTTTTGCATGATCAATAATCATGTCGATACAACGAAAGTGATTTGCCGTTTCAATCACATCATCCACATTCAGCACCTCTTTTTCTACGCCAATAGTATTGGTTTCAAAGATATATCTGGTTTGATCGTGTGTCAAGCGGCTGCCTTCCATATGGTTAGAGTTATAGGTCAAGTCAATCTGTGTCTTATGATAAATCCCACCAGTATATTTACTGGTCTTCTGCTCTTTTAGAATATCTAGCAGCGTAATCGGTTCTTCTTTTTTCTTATTGGTGCGCTCCGGTTTCTCTGCGTTTTCTGGAATGTTCCATGTCTTACCAGTGAGAAACGCACCGTTCACACGCCCCTTTGCACAGTAATTTCTAACACTGCGTTCTGACATATTCCATTTTTTTGCTATATCAGCAACTAAAAGGTATTTCATCTGCCATCCCCCATCCATTATAAATTAAATCCAAAACATACTAATCTACTGACTAGTATATCACACTATCGGCAAAAACACTATCGTTTTTTACCTATTTATCACACTTTTTAGCCGATATAACAACTGTTTCCTAGTCGAATAGCTTTATTAAAACGGATGCTATAAATAGCTAATATTCTTTCAAATGATGAGTTTATACCTTATATCGTCTAATAAGTTTTACTTTCATTTTCGCACATGATCATGAGGCTTTTTTCGTTCTAATTGTGCGATTATACGTAAAAAGATGACTGTTCTTAATCAAAATAAAAATGGCGAAGTGCTTATCGTAACACTCCGCCAAAAGTCCCACCAGGTTGCGCATGAAAAATCAGAGGCATTCCGTAATTACTTTTACAGTTTCTACCATATACCCCTGATGTCTAAATTCTTTCCTTAATCCATATCCGATTTCCACTACGCCATCTTTTCCAAGACCCTTGAAGCAGAAATCGCCGACAATCGTTCCCGGAACATTTTTTAATTCCATGTTCCAGACTGCATACCATATTCTGTTGTCAGGTTCCATAAGGCACCCCTCCAACATTTCGGTATACGCCTGCTTCATTTCTGCGTCCGCTTCCTTTTCAATCAGACAGCTCATCTCATCGTTACTAATTGGATATAAATAAAGCCTTTCCGTTTCCATTCTCATATTAGTTCACCTTATACACTGTCTTGTTCTTTTACTCATTGTCATTCGCCCCTCTAAATCATCCAATAGAAAGTCCTAATTCGTATGCTCTATCCAGTCCATCCGTATTTTTTACATCACCAATATCCTTTGCTCCCTGCACAAGTACCATCCCTGCATCTTCAAGATGAAAGAAACTCAGTACAAGCTTGTATTGCAATTTTATGGAATCAAACAGTTCCGGCAGCGTAGCTGCTCCAACTAATATAAGTGCCAGTTTTTTAATCGGAAATTCATTTCGCATACTTCTGCCATCATCGGCTGCAATCACAGCCTTCATAAACATGTTCTGTCCAATCAGCTGTCCATCTAATGTCATGACAAAATCCAATTCTGGAACAAATGCCGGATCGTTGCGAAGCTGATGGAGTACATAATGCTCCAGACAGCCTGGGCGATACACATTCCAGAAACTCTACCTTACCAAATTTTCTACCTCATGGTATTCATTTTCTCTTTCCAATCGAATGATAATATTTTCCTTCATTTTCCTTATCTCCATTTCTTTATATAATGTTACTAATACTTTTTTCAAACTGCTCTTTTATTCTTTTTTTATCCTTTGCTCCATCATACAGACTATAGTAGAAAAACATGATGGAATAAAACATGGTTGCTTTTTTATCTGCCTCCACAACACCAATGCTCTCGAACATATCTTTCACGTATTCTGCCGGACCGGACACAAGATACTGCTGATACAATGCCTGCATCTCCTCATTCCGAAACTGCTCTAACGTAAGCATCTTTCGAAATGACGATGCAAAATCATTTTCTGTCCAATACGAAAACATAGATTTACTGTATTCCATGAAATTGTCCGCAGAAATCTCTTCATACTGTTCAGGTTCATTTTCCTTTTTATCAGCAGGCATATCATGTGATTCTGCCTGTTCGCCATCCCCCTGCTCCATCCTTTTTACAATATGTTCAAAAATATCTCTCTTACTCTCATAATGCCTATACAATGCACCTTTTGTCATGCCAAGCTCACCCGCAATCTGACTGACAGAAACTGCTTCATATCCATCTCTCGCAAATAAATGTAATGCAACAATCAATATATCTTCCTTTGTAGTTTTTGACATACACAAACCTCCTGTTCCATAAAATAAACGATCGTTTACATTCCAATTATAGTAAACGATCGTTTATTTGTAAAGTCAGACATTCCTCTCTACTGCTCTTGTAAAGCTGGCTGCATACGCCTTTGTAGCGTAATAGGTCGTCATAAATGGTCCTGCCGGAAGCATTCCTGCTGAGCTTGCCACATTTAGTCTGAATTTTTTTCCTCTTGCTGTGTACTCTTCCTTTTCACCCGGCATGGTGACAAATTTGGCAAGCACATTGCGTACCAGTGAGTCCTGCTTCACATGTATAGGGGCCGCTGTGTTTACCAGATCTCCAAAATTTTTGATATACAGCTGTTACTTCTTCTCATTTACGGTTACGGTCATTCTTATGACCTTTGACTGACCGTTTTCCAGTCTGACAACCGCCTTGACGACTGTCTTTCCGGGCTTCAGCCCCGTGATCCTGCCATTTGAGCTAACGCGCGCCACATCCGGATTGAGAACCGAAAAAGTCACTTTATCAACATTGTCCCAGTTTACCCCTTTCTTAAACCAAAAGTACGTCCCCTGCTTCTCGCGGATGCTGGCTGATTGTTTCGTGGCTTTGATCGACCGCAGTATTTGTTTCGTGAGTGCTTCTTCCTCATCGGCTGTCACTAACTCATAGGTTCCGTGCCCCAGCTCATTATGATCCAGTTCAACGCTTCCATCTGCCGCTACCCTGAAAGGCATTTTACTGACCACAAGCTTCTCTCCTGTTTCGGGATCTATCTCAATGATCTTCATTTTTTTAGGTCTCACGGTTCTTTTCAGAAGCGTATTTACATTGACCGTCACTTCCCGGATGACCCAGTCGTTTTTCGTGAGCATCTTTATCGTGGTCTTTACCTTCTTCGTACCTGCTGCCTTTACGATCTCTGAAAGTGCTTCCCCGGAGATCTTCACATTGCCAAAACCTCTGTCAAGAATTTCTGCGGTCGCTGAAGTGATCTTCCCTTTGGCATTCTTCGATACATTTACCGTCACGTTCAGTCCGGTTGCTTTGTTTCTGATCTCGGTCTTAATCTGTACTGAACCATCCTCTGCCCGGACTTCTGTCGTGGTCACAACCGTGCCATCTTCTCTGGTCTCGGTCTTAGTCGTAGTCTTGTTCTTGTTATCCTCCTGTGGCGGAGCAGTTTCAGATCCGCTGTCGGTGGAACCGCCTGACGAACTGCTGCCGGAGCTGCCACTGTCCGAGCTACTGCCGGAACTGCTGCCCCCGGAAGTGTCCCCACCCGAACTGCTGCCGCCGGATGATTCTTTCGTAAATGCCATTCCGACCACATCACTCATGATATGACCATCTTCTATCGCAATCGCCTTGATCGTAGTCGTCTCTGTCAGCGTAATCGGTGTATTGTACTGCTGCGATCTATTTGTTGGCACTGTACCATCTGTTGTGTAATAAATGCTCGCACCGGTGGTCGCTGTGATCGTCACCTCCGTGCGGTCCGAAAACTTGTCAGCACCGGAAATCGTCGGAACGTTGCTGGCGCTCGGAGTCGTGATTGCACCCTTGGTAGCCGAAGAAGCAGCATGAGTCTCTGTTCCGGCCTTTCTCACATATAGCTCAACCGTTATATCAGCGCCAAACTCCTTGTTCTCAAGCTCAGCCAAGGGCTAGTAATTGGTCTCGTCACCGATACTATACTCATATTTTACCGTATCAATATCCGCCAGATTTGTCACCCTGATAATATACGCCGTACATTCTTCTTTTACGCTTGCTAGCAAATCAACCCCTTCTGGTGCCTCCTGCGGAGTTTTATCCTGCGTAGCATCCTCCGCATATACCTTCTCCGGCGCCAGCAATCCACCAGGTACACTCATGGATGACACGACAGTAGCTGCGGCAATCCCCAGGGTCAGGATTTTTGATAATGATTTGCTTTGTTTTCATTTCCGTTGTTTCAATTTT
>OGXM01001164.1_pt1 | contig 15102 bp, 13 predicted proteins | sample 1576271 | NCBI WGS metagenome assembly OGXM01 (sample SAMEA3541579, study PRJEB24748) | human gut metagenome | biome: human gut; feature: human-associated habitat; material: faeces | place: China | collected 2012 | reverse complement strand
GAGTCCCGTTCGAGCAGTTCCACCAGCGGAGCGAGCCATCCTTCGGTCACCTCGACGTCCGAATTGAGCAGGACGCAGTAGTCGGCTTCGATCCGGGCCAGGGCCCGGTTGTATCCTTCGGCAAAGCCGTAATTCCGATCCAGCAACAGCAGTTCAACCTGCGGAAACCGCGCCCGGATGAAATCCGCCGAATCGTCCGTCGATCCGTTGTCGGCGACGACGATGTCTGCGCCGGGGGTACGGGCGACCAGCACCGGCAGGAACCGTTCGAGGTGCGAACGGCCGTTCCAGTTTAGGATAACGACTTTGACCGGTTTCATAGGCGGGTTATCGGGCTTCGGTTTCTTTTTCGTTCTGGGCGTTCTGATTGCTCATGCCGTTCTCCTTTGTTCTGTTATTGATTATTTTGCAGGCTCGCTAACCCTTCTCTGCGGGACAGCTCGCCCGGTGTGTATGAGATGAAAACGGAACTCAGATATTTCCCAAACGCGTCAAAATTGAATTGGATATCATACCCGTCTTTGGTGAGATAACGCAGCACTCCGGCGCGACTGCCACGCTCGTCATCTGTTTCCTTGGTATAATTGTATCCTTCATACGGGTCACCGTACTGGCTCATTGTGCGCCAGACATCGTCAAATGACGAGTTTTCCGTCAGACCGAGAAATTCGAACTGCGTACCTTCCTCCAGTGAAAGTGCGCTAAATTTTTTGAACGTATACATATCCGGAACGACATCTTTGACATCTGGCTCGTCCTCAGTTTTATAATCGTCCGAGTGAGCTGTGACCGTCAATTCTCCGTCTGGGCCGACAACATATTCTGGACTCCAACGATTGATGGCAAACCGTGAGTTGTCTACAAAAGTGCTTTCAAACGATTTCTGCAGCGTCTCCGCCGTATCTCTCCCCGGCAGAATTTGCTTTCCGCGCAATGTGACTTTGATGTTTTCCGTCGGCAAGTCGATGAGTTTGCTCCCGTCGTACTCGATAACCACATTGTCCGGCTCATCATATTGCGATTCCGAGCTTGCCTTGTCCTTATCTTCGGTGTCGGTAACTTCCTCTACTTCGGATTCCACGACGCTAGTTGTTTCGCTGCTTGTGTCTTGCGTCTTTTTTGCTGCACATCCGCTGAGTGTGGTCAAGACCATCCCTGCAGCGAGGGTAAATGCTACTAATTTTTTCATGCTTATCGCCTTTCCTTCTGTTGTGTATTTGTAGTGCTAAGACCAATGATATGCAATCCGCACGATTTAGCAAGAATCACAGGTCCTCGGCGATGGCTTGTAGGATTTCCTCTTTGGTGCCCCGGACGGAGGTTCCATTATTACCGTAAATGGCTACCAGCGCTTGCAGAAGTCTCTTCTCCTCATTTTTGGTAAGGTCCGGCATCCAGATGGAATAGTCATCTTTGCCTTCGTGTTTGAAAACAACGCCTTTGATTTTCAGATTCTTTCCCATATTGTACTCCTTTTCTTTTGACAAACCTATTGCTGCATAATAGCAAAATGCTGTAACTTTGACGCTATAATGCAATATGCTGTTAAAATTAGCTGTAATGAACTATGTATAAAGTGTAAATAAATATTATGCAAGATTGATTGTATAAGTGAAATGTGAGATAATTAGTACAAGCAAAAAATATAAGGCAAGAGGTAAAAACAATGGGATATTAGTAAAGTGCCATAATCACAGCACCCAAAACGGCAAGATACACAATGCTGTATCATGCACAAAATGTAGTTGTTGTGCGCTATTGCCGATGCAGCTCACACAGCTACATAAGATTGAAATAGTTTCCTTGACTTAACGGAGGACTCGTCATTTGAGACATAGCCGTAGCCCATACGACTACATAAGATAGAAATCGTGACTATGCGGAGTATGTTCTCCATGAAAAAGAGTCGCAGTCAGTATGACTGCCAAAACTTAAAATGTCGCAGTCCGTGCGGCTACGTGGGAAAGAACCTCTACCAACTACGGTAGGGGCTCTTTTCCTTTGTTTTCTTTTACTCTTCGTCCTTAAACCCCATCAACGGATACTTCTTGCCCGTCGCCACACCAAGTAGCTCGTTAAAAACGAGCCTTGCCAAATTAACAACCTGCTTGTCGCGGCTGTTGTACGCTGCAAAATCCTCGCGTGTTTCCTGCAGCGAGTACGCAATCATGTACACACCAACATATAGGATGCTCTCCATTGCCTCCCGCTCGTCTTCGTCCTGTGCATCTGTACAGTCTCTGATAACTGCCTCAATGTACAGCTTCCAAGATGGGTCATACAGTTCTCCGCCAACACCGCTCATGGCGGCTTTAACTGTTTGCAGCATCTCATCATTGGTTTGATTTTCGATTCCTTCCACGCACTTTAGCGGCGGATGAGTAAATCCATCAGTCAAGGTAAAGAAATGAACAAGTCGCTCCGAAATTCCAACAGCATAGTCCACCAAGTTGGTGGCGAAATAGTCGCTGTACAGCACATATCGTGCATGGTGCCGCGCCGCTTCTCCTAAATCAGAGGGCTCACGCAGCATGTACATGTCGTTTTCAATTTTCAAGACAAGCGTCTCGTATGTTCTAAACATTTCAATTAGGTTCTCAAAATCTTTCTGACTATAATCGTTATTGGCTGCCTGCAAAGTCTTGTTCAGCATTGTTCCACCCTCCAAATAAAAATAGCAGCACTCTCGAAAATCGGGACTGCCGCCATTAGATACATCTTTGAACTTATAATCTCAATTTTACTCAATTCGCACGAATGTGCAACATTTTACCTATAAAAAACAATATTTCTTTGTGTTTCGTTGAGGTTGTTCATGCGAAGGTATATAGCTTAGTATTATTATGTATAAAGTGTAAATAAACACAATACAAGGTTGATTGCAACAAGCAATTGTGAGATAATTAGTACAGATGAACAAATAGTGCGAAGCGTAAGCAAGCATAAAATCGTTGCGAGCTTCGCACCAACAAACATAGCAAAATGGAGGTAATCACCAATGAAATATTAGCGAAGCACCATAATTACAGCATCAAAAACGGCAAAGCGCACAGTGCTATATTATATACAAAACGTAGTCGTTGTGTGTTATTGCTGTTGCAGCCCGTGTGACTGCATAAGATTGAAATCCCGTCCCCGCCGCAGCGGTCCGTTCCTCTTTTTCTGTCGCAGTCCGCGTGACTGCATAAGATTGAAAGATAAATTGACCGAAAGGTGTGCCGTAGTTCGTACGTCGCAGCCCGTGTGACCGCATAAGATTGAAAGGCAATAGTATAGCTTGGGTCAACGAGATAATCGGAAAGTAGCCCGTGTGGGCTACATAAGATTGAAACTAATCATAACATTGCCGCGCCGGGTCAATATCAGAACGTAGCCTACACGGCTACATAAGATTGAATCATCATCGACGCAGCCTATATGATTGCATAAGATTGAAACCCCATCATCGCTTTGCGTTCGTCATTGCCGTAAATCGAAGCAGTCAGTATGACTGCCAAAAACTGAAAATGTCGTAGCCCGTGCGGCTACGTGGGGAAGAACCTCTACCGATTACGGTAGGGGCTCTTTTTCCATTTGAGCAAAAATGTATAATGTGTAAATAAACACAATACAAGGTTGATTGCAAATGTGAAATGTGAGATAATTAGTACAGATGAAAAAGTAGTGCGAAGCGTAAGTGACCATAAAATTGCTAGAAGCTTCGCACCAACAAACATAGCAAAACGGAGGTATGTGCCAATGAAATATTAGCAATGCACTATAATTACAGCACCAAAAGACAGCAAGATGCACAATGCTACATTATGTAAAAAATGTAGGCGTTGTGCGCTATTGCCAACATAGCCTACGCGGCTACATAAGATTGAAACGCTCATGATTGTGGATGGAATCTCAGCCATCATGTCGCTGCCTGTATGGCTGCATAAGATTGAAATCAGATTGACACAGGGAAAAAATCTTTCCCGTCTCAATGTAACCTACGCGGCTACATAAGATTGAAATGACCGCCACTTTGAGCCTCAGGAGCAAGACTCGAAAACATAGCCCACGCGGCTATACAATTAAAAAATGTCGCAGCCCGTGCGGCTGCGTGGAAAAGAACCTCTGCCAATTATGGTAGGGGTTCTTTTTCCATCCGTAACAAAAAATGTATAAACTGTAAATAAACACTATGCAAGGTTGATTGTAAATGCGAAACGTGAGATAATTGAAGCAAACTAATCAACAACATAGCAGGAGGCAAAACGATGAAATATTAGCAGCATAGCAAATAAGCGACCCCCATAAGATTAAAACAAATATGTAAAACGAGTCACAACGATGAACATTAAATGCAGCCTATAAAGGCTGCATAAGATTGAAACAGGTTCGTCATCGTCATTCTCCTTTTCAGAAGTAGCCCACGTGGCTATATAAGATTGAAAGAAACAATCTAAGCAAAATTCGCAATGGACAGGAAACCTGAAGTAGTCCACGCGGCTGCATACATAAGATTGAAAGAAAGCATAAGATTGAAAGGCAATGTAAATTGATAGCCATAAGAAGTACATCGAAAGCAACTCGTGTGGCTGTATAAGATTGAAATGCCCATGATACTCGGTGCGCTCAATGACCTGCGGAGTCGCAACCCGTGTGGCTGCCAAAAATTGAAAAATGTCGCAGCCCGTGCGGCTGCGTGGGAAAGAACCTCTACCGATTGCGGTAGGGGCTCTTTTTCCTTTACCTCATTCACAAACAGCAAATCCACTACTCATTGTAGTAGGGGAACTTATTTTTGCTCACAACTACTATATAATGTGTCTAAAAAGTAAATAAATACCATATATGGTTGATTGCTGCTATCAATCGTGGGATAATTAGATAATCGAAAGGAGTGAGACAACGTTGACTCTAATTGCCCACAAAGCAGATGACGGCAGGGAACAGCCACTGGATAAACACCTTCAGAACGTAAGTTACTTGGCGGCAGAATACGCTGCACCCATCGGCGGACAAGCCATCGCAAGACATGCAGGACTTGCACATGATATAGGCAAATGCACGGATGGTTTCCAGCGCTATATCCGTGACCCGGAACATAATATCAAATGTCCACACTCCATTATTGGCGCGGCGGCTTGTGCCAAGGCAGGAGACCTCGTATCTGCCCTCGTTGCTGAGGGGCATCATACCGGATTACATGATATGTGGGACATGAAGAACAATATCGACGCGGCACTCATAAAGCGCGCAGACGATGTGAGAAAAGCCGAGTTACTGTATCCAGTACAAAACTGCGCCCTTAACGATATCCCTCTCCATGCGCGGACGCTTAAAAACATGGGATTATATTCTTTTGTCCGCATGGAATATTCATGTTTGGTTGATGCGGATTATATCGACACAGAGACGTTTATGCGCGGCACGGAACAGCGGCTCTATACCTATGACACGATGCAAACCATATATGACAAGCTGTGCCACTATGTAGAGCCGTGGATTAAAGCAGCAAACGAACTCAGTCAGAAACCGTTCAACAGCCTGTCAAAAGAACAGCAAATCAATCTGATGCGTACCGAAATGCTACAGCAATGCTTCGATGCAGGTGCAAAATCTACAAAAGGGGACATTCGCCTGCTCAGCATTCCGACCGGAGGCGCTAAAACTATCTCTTCGTTTGCCTATGCTGCCGCAGCAGCCAAAGCTGATACTGAAGTATCCCGCATTATCGTTGTTACCCCCTATACCTCCATCACTTCACAGACAGCATCGGTATTGCGGGACATTGCGGGAGAGGGCAACGTATTAGAGCATCACAGCGGCTATGATTTCGACGACAGCAAAGGGGACAACCTTCTGCGGCTTGCATCAGAAAACTATGATGTTCCTATCGTAGTTACCACCGATGTGCAGTTATTTGAGAGCTTCTACGCAAATAAACCATCAAAATCTCGAAAGCTCCATAACCTCGTAAACAGTGTCATTATCTTCGATGAAGTCCAACAGTTGAAACCGAAGTACCTCAAGCCCTGCATCAAATGTATTGAATCGCTGGCAGCCAACTACAGATGCAGAATTGTCCTTTGCACCGCTACGCAGCCAGCCATCGAGCAGTTCTTCGATACGGTCAAGCCCAAAGAAATCATCGATGCCCCCGCCAAATACATTGCTCCGTTTCAGCGCTGTGGAATTGAAGATGCCGGGCACGTCAGCGTAGAAGACCTTATCACCATGCTCCTCTCCCATGAGCAATGCCTCTGCGTTGTGAATGAAAAGGAAGAAGCCAAGTATCTGTACAAAGAACTAAAAAGTAAGGCACGAAGCAGACTGCTGTACTGCCTTACAACAGACCTAACGCCCTATGATAAAGCAAGATATATTGCAGAAATCAAACAGCATCTCGCCAATGGCGACCCTTGTATCGTTGTCTCTACCTCTCTAATCGAATGTGGCGTAGACCTTGACTTCCCATATGGATACAGAGAACTCGCCGGTCTGGATTCCGTTCTGCAGACAGCAGGACGCATCAACCGTAACGGCAAACGAGACTGTAACACCTGCAAGCTCATTGTGTTTGAAGGTCCGCAGGACGAGGTACGCGCTCTGCAGGGCAAAGGTCGTCCCCCGGAAGACTACCTGCACAACGAAAAGAACATCACAAAGCGTCTGTTTACAACCGAGGATATAACTCTACCGGAAACCGCCACCAAGTATTTTGAGAGCCTGTATAAGTATTACAAGGGAGCTCTTGATGAAAAGGGTATCCTCAAAATGGCAATGCCGGACGACGGCAAAATCCAATTTCAAAAAATCGCAGAAAACTTCCATCTAATTGAAGAAGACACCGTCACAGTTATCATTCCGCAAACACCGGAAGCTGTACAGCTTATCGCAAAGCTGCGCAATCAAACGGCAACGCGCCGTGATATTCGCAAGGTCGGCAAATACAGCGTCAATGTCCGAAGAAAGCGCTACAACGACCGCCTTGCCGATGTTACAGAGCCTCTCGTTATGAATGCCGGAAAAACTGTAGATATTTGCTGCTTGACCAACATGCATAGATACACGGAATACGGCTTAGAGATGCTGTAATTTCAACCCATAATCAAAGGCTCTCCGCTGATTTTTGCGGGGAGTCTTTTCCATTTTTAAATTGCAAACATACTGTGAACGAACGGCATTGTAAGTTGCAAAAAATACAAATTTGTGGTATAATTGTATTATCGAAATAACAAAAAGAGAGGTGAGCGGCAACGCTGTTGCCATTTACATGGTGGATAAAATCAGACAAAGCAGCGATAAAATTTTGGAGCTTGCGAGCCTTGTGAGCCGCAGCAAAAAGCCGGTCAAGGTCTATCCGGTGCCGATTCTGCTGGAAGTAAACAGCCTGCTTGCTTCCTACACGATTCCCGGTATGCGTGTGGAAGGAACGACCTATGATGTGCCGACTTTCTCGGCGCTCAAAGGCGCGATGGAGTCCATCTACAAGCATCCCGGCGCAGAGATAATACCGACGACCGTGTTCATTCACAGCCCCATCAAGAAAGAGCGTATACTGTTGAGAAACGAGAAGCATTTCGGCGGTATGCGGTCGAGAGAGTGCCTGACGAATGTGCGGTATACGATAGTCGCTTATCTCGTCGAGACGGACGACATGCGGAATCCGAACGGTCTGACATGGCACTTCAAGGATTTTCTCCAATACGCCAAGAACGGCTGCGGCAGGGAGTTCCCGTATCTGGGTACGATGGAAGCACCCATGTACTTTCACCCGATTACGGAAATGGAAATCAAGCCGACGCAACCCATCACAAGAGATTTGGGCTTTATGCCGCTCACACCGGACTACACCAAAAAATACGACCCTGACTTGGTTTGCAGACATCTGACAATCGAGAACGGCGTCATCGAATATACGAAAGGAGATTGGTTTCGCTGTTATGAATCTTCTGTTAGCGCTGGTTAAACACTACGGCACCCTTGAAAATCAAGATAAAAGCAAAGTCCCGCCCTTTGGCTGGACGAACGCGAAAGCCCATTTTGCCGTGGAGTTGAACGACGACGGCAGCATTGACGACATCCTTGCCCTCGGCGGACACGACAAGAAGAATCGCGGCGTGGTGTTTGAGGTTCCTGTTCGCCGTGCCCGCACGAGCACGCCGGTCCCGTATCTCTTCTGCGATACGGCTCAGTACATCTTTGGCAACGTGAGCAGCACGAGCAAACCCGGAACATACCTCTCCATGAAGAACGCGGTGCTCGCGTTCCGTGGTGACTTGGGCGAGTCTCCGGCGCTCAATGCCGCTTACAAGTTCTTCGAGACATGGGACCCGGAAAAGGCGCTCCAGAACAAGTTCGTCGCCTCCGCAATGGCATTCAAAGATGCTGAAACTTCCACCTTCATTCTGTTCTATGAAGGAAGCCCAATCTTCGACGATGAGACCTTCAGAGAGGCATATGAAAAAATCGTTGAGAAATACGGCGAGTTCCCGATTCAGGCTGAACGCAACGGAAATGTCTCCATTACCGCCGCGCCTACGCACATGCGAAGCATGATTACCGGAGAAGAGGGCTTGAAAGCAAAGCTCTTCCGTCCCATCTCTGTACGAGGGAAAATGACCTACATCCTCTCCAACAACAAGGCAAACACCAACTACTTTGGGAGAACGCAAGGCGACGCCATCCCCGTCACTATGCAGGACGGTCATAAAATCGTGGAAGCTGCAAAAGCTCTTATCGGCTCTAAAAACTGCTACTTCCTTCCGGTAACATCTCAGTCTCTCTACACAAAATGCGTAATCGTCTGGTCTGATGAAGTCACCAAGCCGGAAGAAGATGAGATGCTGCGGATTTGGTTTGGCAATGAATCCGAAGCAGAAAAGACGGACAACATCATGCGTCTTGCAAAAGCTCGCCGTGGGCGCGTTGACATCTTGCAGGAATGCGATAAGAGTAAGGTCGTCAATGTCTGGCAGTTGAGCGTTCCGGAAAAAGGCTGTTCTGCATCCAACTTTACGCAGACTACGGTCGGTGAAGTGCTCGCCAACTGCATCAAGCACTACGAAGACATGGAAATCGACCGCAGCGAAGCCTGCAAGAATGCTGATGGTACGAGAAGAGACTTTGCGCGTCCCGATAGCATCATCCTTGCTCTGAGCGCCATGAACAAGGACAACAGCATTGTCCCCATCAACAACCAGATGTGGATGCAGCTCAACAACTGCGTTTACAACGGCGGGAAATACCCGTCGCAGCTTCTGTCGATGATTTATGAGCGTATCTGCAAGGACGCCCTGAAGGCACCGGCAGGGACCATGTATATCATCCCTCCGACTCTCGCCGGAGCCATCAAAGCCATCCTTATCCGAAATTACAAGGAGGATATTACCGTGAGCTTGAATCCGAACAACACGAGCCCCGCCTATGTTACGGGGCGTATCTTCGCTCTGCTGGTGAGTGGGCAGCACGCCATCGTGCCGGATAACCAGTCTCAGTACGATAAGCGCTTCCTTAGCCGCGTGGTAACTAACCCGGTAAAGGTTATGCCTACGATTCAGATGAACTTCATGCAGCTCAAGAACCGTGCGCAGAAGTCGAACCGTATGGGCACCTACAACGCCATCAACAACCAGATTATGGACCTCATCGACATGCTGGACGGGAACTATCCCGGTCGTCTGACGCAGGTGCAGCGCGGTGAGTTCTTTATCGGCTATAACCAGCAGATGCACTACAACCGCGATGCCGCTATCGCTAAGAAGCGTGAGAAGGAAGAAAACACCATTGCGATGAGCGCCGTTAATACCGTTGCCACCGTTGATGAAACTACCGTTGCATAACAGAAAAGGAGAAAATAACATGTCTGACTCTATTACTATCAAGAACCCCATCACCATCGTTCTGGCGTTCGATGCTAAGAACTGCAACCCCAACGGCGACCCCGACAACGACAATGCACCCCGCCAGTTTGAGGAAGGTATCGGCTATCTGTCTACCGAGTGCATCAAGTACAAGATTCGCAGCTTCATCCGCGACAAGGTGTTCTTCGGCGAACTGGACGAAGCTACCCATCACCTGTACTGCAGCCCCGACACATTCTCCATCGAGTCCAGCGTCCGAGATTGCCTGAAAGATGTCATCAAAGAGGGCAGCAAGGGTTCCAAGAAGGCTATGGACCGCGAGACGGAGCTCAAGGCATACAATGCGCTGTGCAAATACTTCTTCGATGCCCGCACCTTTGGCATGGTAAACACTTCGTTCTCCGGCTCCAGCGTCATCGGCAAAATCAAAGGCGCTTTCCAGTTGTCTATGCCCGTTTCTTTCGACCCTGTCAACATCATCCCGATGACCATTACCCGCTGCTGCGTTTCTTCCGACGCTGAGCGCATTGGCGCGGAGAAGGACAGCAAAAAGAAGAATGTCAATACCGATGAGGACGGCGAGAGCCGGAAGAACCCGAAAGACCGTATGATGGGGCGTCGGAGCTTCGTCGAGTATGGTTTGTACCATATGAGCATTCAAATCAACAGCATGATGGCACAGCGCAACGGCATCACGATGGACGATGTCAACCTGCTCATCGACGCATTGCAGCACATGTTTGAGAACGACATGAGCAGCGGTCGCGCACTGACGCTGCGCAAGCTGATTGTCGTCGAGCATACCAAGCCGATGGGCAATGTTCCCCGTGACACGATTGAGAACGCACTGACCGCCACGCTGAAAATCCCCGATGACTGCCCGACATCCTATAATGACTACATTGTGACCTTCCGCCGCGACCTGCTGCCCAAAGAGGTCAAAGTGACGGAGTACGGTATCGACGGCTCCAGCAAGGTAATGCTGTAAACCGGAAAATCTAAAAATGTGAGCCTACCCACTTGCACATCCGTGCGAATTGACTACAATTTTAGACGTAAACTACAAAATTGTACCCTGATGGCAAAGTGGGCTGTCAGGGTACTTTTTGTTAATCTGTGTTAGGAGGAATTTCATGACTCGTAACGACCTGTCAACGGAACAGCAGGACCTTGTCCGGCTTGCTCTTGAGGGAAAGAATGTCTTGTGTGATGCCTGTATCGGCAGTGGCAAGACCTCTACCATCAATGTACTGTGCAACGAGTTTGATTCCTCTAAGCAGATTCTGTACCTTACCTATAACCGCCTTCTAAAGCTCGATGCACAGCAGAAAATCCTCAATGACAATGTAACCGTTCAAAACTATCACGGCTTCGCATCAAAGATGCTCTATCGCTACGGCATTAAGGATGTCGGTCAGGGCGAGCAGATTTCGCGGCTCCTCGAAGGACATATTCCGGTCGGGCATTATGATGTACTTATCATTGACGAGTATCAGGACATCAACGAGGAAATCTCGAAGATGCTCGAATATGTCAAGGATTCCAACCCCGGTATGCAAATCATTGCAGTAGGGGACATGAAGCAAAAAATTTACGACCACACCTCTCTCGATATCTGGGACTTCATCAACAAATTCCTCGGCAAACATACGCAGGTCAACTTTACCCAGTGCTTCCGCCTGTCACATGACCTTGCCGGACGGCTTGGCATGATTTGGGACAAGAACATCAACGGCGTAAACGCTCACTGTGATGTCAAGACGATGACGAAAGAGGAAGTTATCGACTACCTCGATTCCGTCAACCCGAAAGATGTTCTCTGTCTTGGTGCTCGTACCGGTCCGATGGTCACGGTCTTGAACGCCTTGGAAGAGCGTCCCGGAAATCTGTACGATAAGAACCATGTCTACGCCAGCATCAAAGACAACGACGGAGACAAGTGTGTTGCGCCGGGTCCCGATGTCGGTATTTTTACGACCTACGACGGCAGCAAAGGCATGGAACGTCCTATCTGCGTGGTCTTTGACTTTACGGAATTTTACTGGGGCACGAGAATGCACATGCCGATGGTTCGGTATGAGATTTTGCGCAACCTTTTCTGCGTGGCGGCAAGTCGCGGCAAGGAAGAGGTCATCTTTGTCGAGCCGGAGAAAGATAAAGACTTCTTGCTCAGCGACAAGACATTGATGACTCCTGTAAAGACGCACATTGAAGCAAACCCGAAATTCGACATCTCTGAAATGTTCGATTTCAAGTTCGATGAAGATGTTAATGCCTGCTACGACCTTATCAAAATCTCTCCTGTTTTCCGAAAGGATGTGCATCCCATTGAGGTCAAGCATTCCGACGCTATGATTGACCTTGCTCCCTGTATCGACATCTACCAACAGGCAAACTTTTTTGACTACTACGACATCGACAGTGCTATTGCGTACTATATGTACATGCACAAAGACAAGAAGATGGCAATGCCGCAGTCTTGGAAGTCTGTAGAACAGAAAGTCTTGTTCCTCACGATGCTGATGACAAGCCAAGACCGCTATGTGAAACAGGTAGAACTGCCGATTATCACGAAAGAGCAAGAGAGCCAAATCAACAAGCGCCTGTCCGTTCTGTTCTCACCGGACGAAAATGTACAGGAGCGCTGCGAATTAAACGCTTTCGTGGATGAAAAGGGCGTCTCAAAAGTAGTTCTCAGCGGCATGGCGGATGTCGTAAAAGACCAAACCGTCTATCTGCTGAAATTCGTCTCTGCTCTGTCTCACCGTCATTTCCTGCAGTGTGCGAGTTATATGCTCGCCACCGGTCTGCAGAAAGGCGTTATCTGGAACATCTACGATAACAAGCTGTACAATGTAGAAATTCCTGACCGGGATGCTTTCTTGAACGCTGTTGTTAAGTGCGTTACGAAGGGCGTATACGATAAGGTTTACAAATTCGTTCTGGAAAAGGATTACACGCAGAACCTTGATACGATTCTCGACCAAATCATGACCGACGACTCATTGCCGGAATTTGATACGGGCGGAAATGTGAAGGAAGAGAAATCGCAGGACGAAGGCATTTCCATTATCAAGCAGGGCGAGCAGTATGTGATTCTCGATGCGGCGAACCGTGAAAGTGTGGACGGCTGCGCGGCGAACGGGTACGATTCGATTCTGGCTGCCTGTGAAGCCTATGTTCGCATGAACAAGAAAAAGGCGGAGGAAACGACCAGCAAGAAAGAACTGCTCTCGAACATCGAAGATTGGCTCGACAATCACACGGAGTTTGAGCGCCAGATGGCGCGTATCTCTATCGAAATCAATCGCGGTATCGGTCCGTATGCAAGCTACTCTACTTTCTCCACCTATGTCGTCCGTAAGATGCTCAAGGATTGGGGCTTAGTTATCAATTTCAGTGAACGTCAGCTTTTGAAGGTTTGGAAAGAGCGCGAGAAAAAGCGTCCAAAACCGGAACCCACACGAAGTGTCGAAGATGTATTGCAGGAAATGGGCTTTGCTGAAAGCAACACCCCTCCTGCAGAAGTACATACACCCGCGCCTGCTGCACCGGCTTACCGTGTAATTCGCTCTTCCCGACTGTCTAAGCCCGGTGATGTGCGGTATATCGTGGTAGAGGAAGAATCCAGCAATGTTCTGGACGACGCCAACGGCTACGGCTACAAGTCGATGCAGGCGGCTCATAAGGGCTACGCCTATAAGCGGCGTAACGGTGGGAGCTTCCCTGCGCAGCCGAAGAAAGAGAAAGCGCCGAACCTCACTTTGCAGGGCGAACAGCTCACATTCGGAGGTGTATGAGGCACAAGTCCAGAATGTGGCGCATTGCCACCGTTTACAAGATTTGTTAGTTTGGACCGGGAGGTGAGCACGGTTGGATAAAAGAGTAGAATTTGCGAAAGCTGTAACGATTTCGAACAAGAGCCATCACGAAAAAAGCATGGATACTGCTGCAATCCAAGAGACCAATCGGCAGATTGAGCACATCATGCAGAAACGCAGCTATGCGCGGCGGACACGGCAGACCACGATGCAGCAGGCTTTGAGTGAGGAACATGACGTTCTTATGCGGGCTGCGCTGCGCAATGCAAAACAATACGCCGAGGCCGAAGCTGCAACGAAAGATTTCGTTCTTGGATAAATGTTACAGCTTCCAGATGTAACCACGAGATATTGGATATATAACATAGATTTTTGTTGCAGAAAGGCAAGAGGACATGGATGAGTTCGAAGCCAAGAATGTGCTTGGCAGCATTGTGATTCCGGCACTTGATGAGGTGGCGGAAAGCGTCGAGTGGCTACGCCGAGACAACTACACCATCGAGGAACTGGAATGCATGCACTTCGTGGGGGAAGAAAAGCCTGTCATTAAAAAAGACGGCGTAAAAATCATCCGCGATGGCACAATTATCAGAAAGCATAACGTAAAGACAGGCGAATACGAATTCCTGTTTGTGCCGCGTTATGCAAAGAACGAGGAAAGGGAGTAGGGGAAAATGGTCAAAATCTACGGTTCCAGCGATGACCTCGTCTGTTTGGACAATTCCAACTATGCAGAAGACGAAATCTGCTGCTATGATGTTGCCGGTGTCTGGTTGTTCTTGGACGACGATACCGTGCTTTTCGTTGCCTACTCCCATGGCATCTGGCGCATCAGCATCGAACAGGAAGGTACAATGCCGTATCAGCATATCGTTTGTCCCGGAATAGACGAAAATGACTATAGCGACATATTCTTGACGGAGGCAGATGTGGTTCATCACGAGATTGCTGCCGCGAGGAACTGAAAAAGGAGCGTTACTATGAACATTTCTAAAATCAAAATGATGTTTTTCGACTTCGATGACACTCTGCTTATTCACTATCGTGAACAGCGCCTCGATTCTACAGGTGAAGCGCATCGGGAACGGCTGCTGCGCCGTCAGGTAGAGACGAAGGACGGCTACAGGGTCTTCGACGAAATCGGTGAGCCGAACGCTTTTGCTTTTTCAAAGCTCCCATGATCTACATCAATTAAAAAAAGCATTGCCCCTCCTCCGGGCAAGTATAGCATTGCATCGGCATTATCGTTCCATGTGATTCAGCATAATAATGACTGTTCTTGGTGCGCCAGTTTCCCATTGCGGGAATCTGGCGTTTTTTGTTGCCTTTTTTTCGGAGATAATCCGGCTGTATACCGGTGTCGTTCCCCACCTCCATTCGATTCACTCGTCAATCACCCGTGAATCGAAATGGAGGTACATAATGAAGAAAATTAACCTTCG
>OGXM01001146.1_pt1 | contig 15289 bp, 13 predicted proteins | sample 1576271 | NCBI WGS metagenome assembly OGXM01 (sample SAMEA3541579, study PRJEB24748) | human gut metagenome | biome: human gut; feature: human-associated habitat; material: faeces | place: China | collected 2012 | reverse complement strand
TTAGTGAAACTCAGGAGTGTAGCCACACTTCTGAACTGATTTCATTCAGCCGGAGCCTGCAAATAAATTTGCGCATAAATCTTGACGGGACATCCAAAGATGGGAGGAGATCAATAGAAACCCCGAAAATTCAAACATTACAAGCACTAATATAGCGCATGAAAAGAAATGTTCACTTTTGCCCGAACTTTTTCGTCCGAGATCAAAAGTGAACATCACTTCTGTATCTGTTCAACACTTTAGATGCAGACGTTTTGGGGGTTGGCTCTGTCTACATATCTGCGAAAAGCAAAGCAATTTCCGTTCACAAATTCCGACATGCCTTAGCCTTAACTATCTTCATTCCAACTCCATTCTGACGTAAGCACCACATCAGCCCCCTTCCTGGGAGGCAGATGTGGTGGTTCCCGGGTGCGTTTTGCGGCGCGCCCTTTTTTATTTGCCGGAACAAAAAAGTCGCTGAAATACAAATAAAGTCGCCGGCGCCCATTTACAGAATGCACTGTAAAGATGGATAATAAGCACAGCAAGTTGGTTATATCGACCAACGGCGGAGGCAAAATACAGGGGTTACCGTATTGCAATCCCGCCAAAAAACTGTACAATATGGATAGACGACCGACAGCTCTGATGCAAAGCCCGGATGGCGGAAAAATACCATCGCGCGACGCTGTCCGACCTTCTTCACCGGCGGATATCTGTATGTACGCCGAAACACGTTCAACAAAAGTAAGGAGGATCAACATGAAAAACAAACTTGCAAAACTGCTTGCGCTGCTTCTGGCCGCCGCGCTTCTGACGGCGTGCATGGCCGGCTGCACAGGAAAGACCGAACAGCCCGCAAAAGCGGAGGCAACTGAGAAGGCAGAGCCGGCAAAGGACAGCACCCCGGCGGACGAAGAAATCACTCTGACCTTCTGGCATACCTACGGCGATGCGGAAGAAGCCCAGTTTAAAGACGTGGTTCTGCCGCTGTGGGAGAAGGCTCATCCGAATATCAAGATCGACGCGGTGCGCCAGGACGGCGGTCAGTTCCACGAGATGATCGTCACCTCCTTCGGCACCGGCATGAGCCCCGACGTTGCCCGTGTTGACATTGCCAACATCGCGGCCTATGCCAAGCAGGGCGGTCTGGTTGCCCTGAGCGATTACGCGGACTTCGCGGAGATCTCCGGCGATTATCTGGACGCGCCCCTGTCCACCAATTTTTACCAGGGCAAGTATTACGGCCTGCCGCTGGACACCAACTGCAAGGCCGCAGTCGTCAACAAGAACGTGCTGAAGGAAATTGGTCTGGATGATGTTCCCGAGACGATGGAAGCCTTCATCGAAGCGGCCAAGGATCGCGGCACCTACAGTCTGAACGTTTCCGGCGTGGGCGACTGGGATATGTACCCCTACTTCTGGCTGTTTGGCGGCACGCTGACCGACGACGGCTTTACGAAGGCGACCGGCTATCTGGACAGCGATGCCAGCATCGCCGCCATGAACAAGCTGATCGAGCTGCACAACCAGAAGATCTTCACCATCCGTGACGTGGACGGCTCCGTGGATGCGTGGGACGGCATCAACAGCGAATACGCTATGTTCTTTGAAGGCCCCTGGTACTTCGGCTCCTATGATGACTGCGAAGCAAAGGGCATCGTTGCCGCGACCATTCCCACCTATGAAGGCCGCAGCGCTTCCGTTGTCGGCGGCGAGGACATCGCTGTTTTCTCCACCAGCAAGCAGAAGGACGCCGCCTATGAATTCGCGAAATTCATGACCAGCGAGGAAGTACAGCTTGCCATGCTGGAGGCCGGTCAGCTGCCCATCCTCAAGTCCCTTGTGGAGAACGACGCAGTCAAGAATAACCCGGTGTGGTCGGTTTACATGAAGCAGATGGAATCCGCCAAGGCGAGAATTCCCTCCCCCAACAACGCCGCGATCCAGGAGATCTGGAGCGAAATGGTGACCAGCATCTTCGTAGAGGGCGCTGACGCTGCGCAGGCGATGCACGACGCCGCAGCAAAGATCGACGGGCAGCTTTCCTAAGGGAAACTCTGAATACCAAAATATCAGGAGCGCAGAGCCGGAGGGTTCTGCGCTCCCTTGGAAAAAAGGAGGCAGCGCCAATGAAGCTGCTGCAGCATGAACCATCCCCGGTATGTGGAAAATCATCCGTCAAAAAGGGCCTTCGGGCCTATGCGGCGGCAGCACCCTTCGTCCTTCCCGGCCTGCTGCTGGTGCTGGCGTTCGTCATCTATCCGATGTTTTTTACCATCCGGATCGCGCTGTCTGAGTACAGGATCGTGCAGGGCGAGATCACGTTCATCGGCCTGGAAAACTTCAAGAACGTTCTGTCCGGCGGCTCCCGCTTCTGGTACGCTTACCGGAACAATTTCCTGTACGCGCTGGTGACGGTGCCGTTCATTCTGCTGGGCGGAATGCTGTTTGCCTACCTGATCAACAACCTCAGGCGGGGGCAGACGATCTTCCGCGTCGGCTTTTATCTGCCGGTCATCACCTCGTGGGTCATCGTCAGTCTGGTGTTCCAGTATATGTTCAATAACTCCGACCGCGGCCTGATCAACTACCTGCTGGTGGATGTGCTCCACGTCATGGACGACTATGTGCCCTGGCTGCTGCGGGAATGGTCGGGCAACGCGGCAATCTGGCTGATGGGCATCTGGAAAAACGTGGGCTGGTCGATGCTGGTCTACCTCGCGGCATTGCAGGGAATTCCTAAGGAGCGCTACGAGGCGGCAGAGCTGGACGGCGCGGGTCTGTGGAAAAAATTCTGGCATATTACGATGCCGGGACTTCGCCCCACGACCTTTTATGTGATGGTCAATATGATCATCGGTTCCTTCAACGTCTTCATCCAGGTCATGATGCTGACCGGCGGCGACCCCAACGGGAAGACCTCGGTGCTGCAATACCTGCTGTATGACAGAGCATTCAATCAGTTCGAATTCGGCGAGGCTTCCGCCATCGGCATGATCTCCGCCGTGACGATCGTTGCGCTGACGATCATTCTCAATCGCGTCTTCAAGCTGGACAACGTGGAACAGGAGGGATAGAAATGAAGCTCCGCGGCAAAAAAGCAACGGAGATCCTCGGGCAGACGGTTTTGTGGGTCATTCTGATCGCATCGCTGCTGATTTTCTCCGTTCCGTTCTTCTTTATGATCACGAACTCCTTTGAGGAGTTCAGCTATGTGCTGCCCTATCCGCCGAAGCTCTTCCCCACGCGGCTGGACTTTTCGGCGTACCGGCACATTCTCAGTATGGACATTTTCCCGACGGCACTGGCAAACAGTGTGATCAATACCGTCATTACCGTTATGATCTCGGTGTTTGTTTCGACGCTCTCCGCCTACGGCTTCGCCTGCATCCGTTTTCCCGGGCGCGACAAGCTGTTTGCGGTTTACCTGTTTACCCTGATGATGCCGGGTTTTTTGAATATCATCCCCCAGTTTCTGGTGCTTAAGCAGCTTACGCTTCCCGGCCTGCCCAACGGCCTGATCGGCACCCGGGCGGGACTGATTCTGATCTACGTTGCGACCAATGTCTGCGGGCACACCTTCTTCCTGCGCAACTTTTTCCGCAGCCTGCCAAGCTCGCTGGCGGAGTCGGTGCTGCTGGACGGCGGCGGTCACAAGGACATTTTCTTCCGGGTAATGCTGCCCCTCTCTGCCCCGGCGGTGGGCACCATGACCATTTTTGCCTTCCAGGGCTTCTGGGAGGAATACTTTACGGCGAAGGTTCTGGTGGGCGCGAATGAGAAAATGATCACCTTCCCGCTGCTGCTCCAGCGGCTGAACGGACAGTATGCGACACGGTGGGAGTGGGTGTTTGCTGCGTCGATCATGGCGTTGATCCCTGTGATCGTTCTGTTTGTGGTTTTCCAGCGGAAAACGGTCGTGGGCGGACTGACTCAGGGAGCAGTGAAAGGATAAGCCAATGCAGAAAATCACCTGTCATTTTGACAAAGCACAATATTTGCCCGGCGAGCCGGTTCGGCTGATCCTGCCGGCGCATTCGGCGCTTCTTTCAGCGACGTTCTTCCGTATGGAGCGTCCGGTCACGCTGCAAGCCGTCCGGGAGGGCGACGTGTTGGTATTGACGGATGTGCCGGTGGGCGGCTACGGTGTGCGCATCAGCACAGAAGACGGCGTCTGGGAAGGCGCGTTTGATGTGGTTTCCGACCGCAGAACCGAAATTCGCTACGGCTTCCTGTCGGATTTTTCCTCCGGCGATGGGGACAGGTTGGACGTGGAGTGGATGCGGGATCTGCATCTGAACGCGGTGCAGTTTTACGACTGGATGTACCGGCATGACCGGCTTCTGCCCCCCACCGAGCAATACGACGACCCGATGGGGCGTCAGACGGACTTAAGCGTCATCTCGAAGAAGATCGAACACTGCAAAGCCTGCGGCATCCGCCCGCTGGCCTACGGCGCGGTTTACGCGGCAACAAAGGACACCTTTGCAGCGCACCCAATGTGGGGAATGTACACGATGGATGGTCAGCCGATGACCTTTGCCGGGTGGCTGTACTATATGAATGTGGCGTCCTCCTGCGGCTGGGCGGAGCATATTGTGGAGGAATTCCGCAGTGCCGTGCGCTTCGGCTTTTCCGGCATCCACATGGATACTTACGGCTTTCCCAAACGGATCTGGGACGCGGAGCACCGCCCCGTGGAGCTGGCGGACGAGTTCCCGCACCTGATCAATGCGGCGGCGCAGGCCGCCCGCGAGGAAGCGGCCGACGGCGGCGTGATCTTCAACGCCGTCAATAACTGGCCAACGGAAACCGTCGCCGCGGCGGCACAGGACGCGGTGTATATCGAGGTCTGGCCGCCCCACGATACCTATTTTGACCTTTACCGCCTGATTCGGGAGGCTCGGCTGCTGTCCCACCGGAATGTCATCCTTGCCGCCTATCTGAAGGCGTTTCAGGGGGAGGATATGGACGCGGCAGAGCGCTCATTCCGTCTTGCGTGGGCGGTGATCTCTGCCTCCGGCGGTACGCAGCTCGTTCTGGGCGAGAACCGCAGCCTGCTGCGGGACAGTTATTATGTCAACTACGCCCACCTGCGGGAAAGCTTTCTTCCAATCGTGCAGCGGAATTGCGATTTTCTTGTCAGATACAAGGATTTGTTATATAATGATCCCGGTATGGATATTGGCAAGACGGCCTCCGGCGGCATTAACGAGGACGTCCGTTTCTTCTCCGATGCCTGCACCTTCTCCACGGACGGACAGGCGGATACGGTCTGGACGCTCCTCCGCGAATCCCGTGACCGGCTGACCCTCCACCTGATCAACCTGACCGGCAACAACGCCATGTGGAATGAGGGAAAGCGGGAACCAACCCCGGCAGCGGGTATTTCGGCGGCCATCCGCCTTGACCGGCCGGTGCGCGGCATCTACTGTGCCTCGCCGGACAGCGAGTGTCTGGCGGCGCAAAAGCTTCCCTACACGGCGGAGCAAACAGAGAACGGCTGCATCTATACCGTAAAGCTGCCCGACGTGCGCTGCTGGACTGCCGTGTGGGTGCAACTGGAGGAATGACGATGCTTCTGTCTTACAATGCAGATCTGCTTCCCCGTGTACGGATGCTGGGGCGGATCAACTACACCGAGCCGTGGATCCACTTTTCCCGGACGATCGACGAGTATGTCCTGTATGTGATCCGTGACGGGAATATGTATCTGCAGGAGGACGGAATTTTCTATCACCTCAAGGCAGGGGACTTCTTCCTGCTTGAGCCGGGGCTGTGCCACGAGGGCTATCAGCGCGCGGCCTGCAATTATTACTATGCCCATTTCACCCACCCGGAAATGGCGCGGATGAAGAATGAGGACGCGGCCATGGCGCTGCTTGCGGAAAAGCGCAGGCTGAGCCTTGTGAGCTACAATCTGGACGAAGCCGACCCCACCGACCCCATCACCTATCTTCCGAAGCAGTTTCACCTGCCGGGCAGTGAGTTCAATACGATACTCCGCACCGCGCTGGACTGCTACAATGCCCGGGAGGAGCACTACAAGCGCCGCACCGCCGCGCTGCTGCATTCGTTCTTTCTGGAAGTGGCACATGAGCACCTGCTGGCGCGGGGCGCTGCTCAGGGGAAGAAACTGAAAAAGTCGGAAGTCGTGGCCGAGCGGCTGCTCCATTACCTCAACGAAAATTATACGCGGCCGCTGTCGAGCCAGGAGATCGAAGACGTCTTCGAGATGAATTTCGACTACATGAACCGCGCCTTTTCCAAGCTGACCGACGCGCCGATCTTTACATATCTCAACACGCTGCGCATTTATAACGCCCAGCAGCTGATTGCGACCACGGATCTGCCGTTTCAGGAGATCGCGTACCTGGTGGGGATCGACGACCGGTATTATTTCTCAAAGCTGTTCCGGAAGAAAACGGGCATGAGTCCCTCGGAGTATTACAAGGAAGTGAGGAACCGCGGCGATGCAGAGAGACTATAGAACCGCCGGCTTCGTGCGGCTGTGCTTTGAAAAGCTGCTGCCGCTGATGGTGCTGAATCTGCTTTTTCTGCTGACCTGCCTGCCGGTGCTGACGGCTCCCGCAGGATGGACGGCATTATGCCGCGCCTGCCAAAGTCTGCTGTTGGAGGAAAAACAGCCGTACCGCCGCTTTCTGCGTAGCTTCCGCACCAATTTTCTCCCGTCGCTCCCTCTTGGGGTGCTCTTTTTCGCCGGCCCGGCGGCAATTCTTTACGGCGGCTGGTTCTATTTCCGGCTTACAGAGGGGGCGGGAGTCGGGGCGGTGCTGGCCTGCTTCTGCCTGATTGGCAGCTATCTGCTGTGGTGCATCGGCGCTCTGGCCTTTCAGATGCAGGCGCGGGTGGAGCTGAAGCTCCCGGCGCTGCTGAAAAACGCGATTTGCCTGACCTTTCGCTGCCCCGCTCTGGTGCTTGGCTGGCTGCTGCTTGCCCTTGCGCTGACGGCGGTAATGGCGCTTCTGCTGCCTTACAGTCTGCCCTGGCTGGCGCTGCTGGGCGGGTCGCTGCCCTGCTTTACGGCGGCGCGGGGCACACTGCCGGTTATTGACGATCTCATTGTGAAGGAGTGAACGATTCCATGAAAAGCCCATGGTGGAAGGAACGTGTGTTCTATCAGATTTATCCCCGCAGCTTTCAGGATTCCAACGGCGACGGCATCGGGGACATCCCCGGTCTGATCTCCCGGCTGGATTACCTGCAATGGCTGGGCATCGGTGCGGTATGGCTCTGCCCGGTCTACGACTCGCCCAACGACGATATGGGCTATGACATCCGTGACTACCGGAAGATCATGTCCGAATTCGGCACGATGGAGGACTTCGACCGACTGCTGGAGGAAATGCACCGGCGGGATATTAAGCTGGTCATGGATCTGGTCGTCAACCATTCCTCGGACGAGAACGCATGGTTTGTCGAATCGAGAAAATCCAAAGGCAATCCCTACCGCGACTATTACATCTGGCGCGACGGACGCGGTGGGAAGGAGCCGAACAACTGGTCATCCTTCTTCACGCCGTCGGCATGGAGCTATGATGCGGCGACAGAGCAGTGGTATCTGCATCTTTTCGGGGAGAAGCAGCCTGACCTCAACTGGGAAAATCCGAAGCTTCGGGAAGAAGTCTATGCCATGATCAACTGGTGGTTCGACAAGGGCGTGGACGGGTTCCGCATGGATGTGATCAGCCTGATCGCCAAAGCACCCGGCCTGCCCGACGCCAGCGGCTCAGGCTACGCTTTCCCGGGCGAGCATACGGCCTTCCAGCCGGCACTGCATTCCCATCTGCGCGAGATGCGCAAACGCTGCTTTGACGGCCGGGATTGTATGTGCGTAGGCGAAACGACCTGCGTCACTCTGGATAACGCGAACAGTGTCGTCGGGGACGGAAGAGAACTGGATCTGCTGTTCCAGTTTGACATCATGGACATCGACGGCGAGAACGGAAAATGGAACGTGATCCCCTTTTCTCTGAAAAAGTTCAAGGCGCTGACCGCCGCGTGGCAAAGCACACTGGACTGGAATACGCTGTTCTGGAGCAACCATGACCAGCCCCGCATCGTATCCCGCTGGGGCTGCGCCGCGTCGGAGACGCTCCGGCAGCGGAGCGCCAGAATGCTGGCGGTGGCCATGTATTTGCAGCGGGGAACGCCCTTCATTTATCAGGGTGAGGAGATCGGCATGACGAATTATCCCTTTGCCGATGCCTCGCAGCTGCGGGACATTGAAAGCCTGAACCTTCTGAAAGAGGCAAAGACGGATGCGCAAAAGGCGTGGGCGTGGAACGGCATCCGGCACAAGGGGCGCGACAACGCCAGAACGCCGATGCAGTGGGACAGCACAGCGAATGGAGGCTTCACCACAGGGACGCCCTGGATCGCCGTAAATCCCAACGCTGCCGAGATCAATGTACAGCGCGCCCGGGAGGACGAAAACTCCATCCTGCACTTCTATCGCCGCCTGATCGCTCTGCGCAGAGGAAGTGACATCCTCAAATGGGGCGATTTCCAGCTGCTTGTCCCCGATGACCCGCAGCTTTTTGCCTACCGCAGAAGCCTTGATGGGGCGGACATTACGGTCTGGTGCAATTTCAGCCCCGATCCCTGCCAGCTTCCCCAGCCGGTTACCGGAACGCCCCTGCTCTCGGAAGCCCTGACCCACACCACACTTGCCCCCTACGGCTTCGTGGTTATTTCCGGGCAATGACATTCCCGGTCTGATAACAGATTGGGGCGAATTTCTCTGTTATAGGTCAATTCCGGCAGAAATTCGGGTAAAAAGTGAAGTAGTTGTTTTTTGAAAAGAAAGAGCTGAGATTTTCTGTAACTTCAGCACAGAAAATCTCGGCTCTTTCTTTTTAAACTATAATATAACTCTATTCTGATATTTGGAGGACAATCAAATGCCAATGAAGTATCCCGAAGAATTCATTATCCAAACGGTAATACTAAAACCTAATTAGACGTTTTAATAATCCAATCGCGTCCGGTAATGCTGAAAATGGTATTAGGGGTAAGCGAGCAAATGGTATCGCAGAGACGATCAACGACTCTCTCCAAGGTTGCAAAAACCTCGTTTCGAAAGCCGCGCTTTCGTATCTCCTTCCAGATCTGCTCTATCGGATTCATCTCTGGTGTGTATGGAGGGATATGGAAAAGTACAATATTCTCAGGCACTTCCAGTGTTCCCGATTTGTGCCATGCAGCTCCATCGCAGCACATCAGAATGGTATCCTGCGGAAATTGTTTGGATAATTCCCGCAGAAACAGATTCATACACGCAGTATTGCAATAGGGCATGACAAGAAAACAGGATTCCCCAGTCAGCGGCTCGACCGCACCATAGGCATACCGGTATTCCCGAATATGGTGACATGGAACGCATGGTCGGATGCCTTTTTCACACCAGCAGTACTTGGGATGGTTGATGCGGCCGAAGCCTGCCTCATCCTGGAACATAAGGCGCACTTTTCCACAGCCCATGTGGAGATTTTAGTATCAACGCCTTTTGTGCCCATGAATAGGATTCAGAAAATACTCAAAATGGTTTTTTGTAATTTCCCCTGATTGCCTTTACTTTTCTCCCTTTTTACGGTATAATTAAGGCAACACCGCACAAATGCGTCTGCGGGTCACAGCGAGTCTTTTGCACCGGCTCCGCAGTTACAAAGCTGGGAAATACATACAGTATTCCTCCGGCTTTGTAACTTTGATCTGGCACAAAATCTTCTGCTATGCCTCCTTGCCGATTTATGCGGTGTTGCCCTAATTGCTTGATCAAACTTAACCACCGGCTGTGCCGGCGGCAAAAATTAGCATCCGGCGAGGAGTAAAGCAGGCAAAAAAATTCGTTAATGGGCAAGCTTTTCCGCTTCCGCCGCAAAGACCATATGGAATGATTTTGGAGGTACTCATGAAAGAATTCGTCCGTGTCCTGAAATTCACCTTTTTCTCCATCAGCGCCGGTCTCATCGAAATGGGAAGCTTCGCCCTGCTGAATGAATTTACCCATTTCCCATACTGGCCCTGCTACCTGATTGCCCTGTGCCTGAGCGTACTCTGGAACTTTACCCTGAACCGGAAATTTACCTTCCAATCCGCCGCCAACGTGCCCGTAGCCATGGCAAAGGTTGCCGCCTATTATGCGGTCTTCACGCCTCTGTCCACCCTTCTGGGCAATTATCTGGCCGGCGGTCTGGCGTGGAACGAATACCTGGTAACAATTGTGAATATGCTGCTGAATTTCTCCACGGAGTTTCTCTATCAGCGGTTTTTCGTCTTCGGCAAGTCCCTGGACAGTGCGAAGCAGGCGTAAATGCAAAAGCGAAAAAGCAATGTCACGCAGACTGAATAATCCAGCAAAAAGCAGGACACAAAAGTGTGTCCTGCTTTGTTCGTTCAATTCATCGTACCCTCGGAGCGGGCGAACAGGTCGCCGATCCGCTGCCTGAGAGCCTTTGCTTCCGGGGTGTCCGACGCGCCGTAGGCGTCGATCCAGTCTGCCGACGCCTGCTGGGCGCCTTTCATGGCGGCAAGGTCGCAGCCTAAGTCCGCCACCCGGAATGCGGGCAGGCCGGACTGCCGGGAGCCGAAGAAATCTCCGGGACCGCGCAGACGCAGGTCTTCCTCAGCGATCTTGAAGCCGTCGGCGGTTTTACACAGGGCTTTCAGGCGCTGGAGCGTCTCCGGGTTGCGGTTGTGGGTGGTGAGGATGCAATAGCTTTTTGCCTTGCCCCGGCCTACCCGGCCGCGGAGCTGGTGCAGCTGGCTCAGACCGAACCGGTCGGCGTCCTCAATGACCATCAGCGTGGCGTTGGGAACGTCCACGCCTACCTCGATGACCGTGGTCGCCACCATGACATCCGCTTCCCCACGGGCGAAGGACGCCATGGCCGCTTCCTTTTCCGCACCCTTCATCTGCCCGTGGAGCAGAGCAATGCGCAGGTCGGGGAAAACCGTCTGCTGCAAGGTCTCCGCCCAGACGGAGGCGGCCTTGATGCCTAGCTCCTCGTTTTCTTCCACCGCCGGGCAGACCACGAAGCACTGATGTCCCTCCGCCACCTGCTTCCGGATAAAGGCGTTGATCCGGGGACGGTAGCTCTCCCCCACCAGAAAGGTGTCCACCGGCTCCCGTCCCGGGGGCAGCTCGTCCAGAATGGATACATCCAGATCGCCGTAGAGGATCAGCGCCAGCGTCCGGGGGATAGGCGTTGCCGACATCACCAGCAGGTGGGGGTCCTCCCCCTTGGCGGAAAGGCGGCTGCGCTGGCCCACGCCGAAGCGGTGCTGTTCGTCGGTGATGACCAGTCCCAGATTGTCAAACCGGGTAGACTCCGACAGCAGCGCGTGGGTGCCGATCACCACTTGAACTTCCCCGGCGGCGATGCGCTCCCGCACGTCCTTTTTCTGCTTTCCCGTCATGGAGCCGGTGAGCAGCGCCACGGATACCCCCAGAGGGACGAACAGGGCGCTCAGAGAGGCGAAATGTTGCTCGGCAAGGATTTCCGTCGGCGCCATCAAAGCGGTCTGAGCGCCATTTCTCGCGGCGCAGTAGGCGGCGGCCGCCGCCACCATGGTCTTGCCGCTGCCCACGTCTCCCTGCACCAGCCGGTTCATGGGAATGCCCCGACGGAAATCCTCCAGAATTTCCCCCACCGCCCGGCTCTGGGCACCGGTGAGGGTAAAGGGCAGGCTGTCATAAAAGGGCGCCATGTCGAAATCCGTATAGGGTTCCGTCTTCTTTTCCTTCCGGGCGGCGCGCATCAGGGCGAGTCCCGCGGAGAATACGAAGAATTCCTCGAAGATCATCCGCTTTTTCGCCAGCTCCGCCTCCGCCATGGAATTCGGCTCGTGGATGGCAAAATATGCCCGCTCGGCAGGCAGAATGCCGTATTTCTCCCGCACCTCGGCGGGCAGTATCTCCTCCGGCGGGTCGCACACCGCCAGCGCCTGCTGCACCAGCCGGAGCAGCGCCGCGTTGGTCAGTCCCGCGGTCAGGGGATAAATGGGCAGAATGCGCCGGGTGGTCACGGGCTGGGACTCCGGCGCCTCGAACACGGGGTTCGTCATGCTGTAGCCGATGAAATCCCCGCTCACCGCGCCGTAGAAAATGTACTCCCGGCCATATTCCAGCTGCTGGGCGGCGAAGCGGCTGTTGAAAAACGTCACGTTCAGCCGCCCGGTGGAATCCGCCACCTGCACCTTGGTCAGGTCCAGCCCCTTGCGGATGTGGCTGGTGCGGGGAGTGTTCATCACCATGGCGCGAAAACAGGCGGGGACATCCGGCTCCAACTTTTCGATGGGAACCAGCTTCGTCCGGTCCTCGTACCCTCTGGGGAAATGGCAGATGAGATCCCGGAGGGTGAAAATATTCAGCTGGGCAAGCTGCTTTGCCCGCACCTCCCCCACGCCCTTGAGCATTGTGATGGGGTCAGACAGTTTTGCCATGGTTACACCTCCCGGGAAAATCTATAGCACATTACGGGCGGTTCTGAACAGATCGGCGATTTGTTCAGAGTTTCCCCTTACAAAATGAAAAAACTCCCTCCAAGCACTGCTCGGAAGGAGATATTTTCAGAGAAATCAGGCCAGCTTGTTCAGCTTCAGAGTCATGCTGCTCTTCTTCCGGGCAGCGTTGTTCTTGTGCAGGAGACCCTTGTTGACAGCCTGATCGACGGCCTTGACGGCGGTCTTGTAAGCAGCGTCGGCGGCAGCCTTGTCACCGGACACCAGGGCGGCGTCGAACTTCTTCAGGTTGGTCTTCAGCTCGGACTTGTCAGCCTTGTTCTTCTCGTAAGCGATCTTGGAAGAAATGACATCCTTCTTAGAGGACTTGATATTGGGCATGGATTCCACCTCCTTCTGTTCGTTTTCCATACAGATACGCATTATAACGCCTTGACGCGATAAAATCAACCCTTTTTTCAAAATTTTTTGCCGTTCCGGGCGTAAGAAGCTTCTCCCCGGCCATCCCGCCCCGGTGGGCGGACGCCGGGGCCTGCACGGAGAATTGTCAAGCCCTAATTTTTGCACAAAAAAATGTTCATGGTAAAATCCACGACCCGCGGAAAAGTGGGAAATCCGTCGAAGCGTGTCGGATCTTTTTATGTGAACCAAAACTGCATATCCACAGCATGCCCCGCCTGTGGAAAACCCCTGTGGAAAAACCTGTGGAGATTGTGGAAAACTCTGAGTTATCAACAGGATTTTTTGCTCTTTTCTTTTTTTGCTTTTCTTGTGGAAAAGTCTGCATATATCCATGCATATTCCGTTCTCCGCCCAAAAACGGGACGTGTTACGTCACCGTCGGAAGGAAGCCGTTACCGGAAAAACATCGGGGAAAAGTTGTCTTCCTGTAAAAAAATGCTGTCGAAAGCCATTGGCGCTTTCTCTCAACTGTGAAAAATTTGTGAAAAACCGCCAAAGAATGATTTGGCGCTTCCGGGGAATACTGGAGAGGAACGGGAATGGAAGCTCCATTTCCCAGTATCACCACACAGGAGGCTGCCATGCAGGGAAAAGTAGAGATATGCGGCGTCAACACATCGAGACTTCACGTTTTATCTCAGGTGGAAATGGACGCCCTGCTCCGCCGGGCACAGGCGGGCGACGAAGACGCCCGGGAAAAACTCATCGAAGGAAATCTGCGGCTGGTTCTCAGTGTCATACAGCGCTTTGACAAGCGGGGCGAAAACCCCGACGATCTTTTTCAGGTGGGGTGCATCGGCCTTATCAAGGCCATCTCCAATTTTGACCCGGACAAGCAGGTGCGCTTTTCCACCTACGGCGTTCCCATGATCGCGGGAGAGGTGCGGCGGTACCTGCGGGACAACAGTGTCATCCGGGTCTCCCGTTCCATCCGGGATGTGGCCTACCGGGTGCTTCAGTGTAAGGAAGCCCTGATCACCCGCCTGGGGCGAGAGCCGACGCTGGAGGAAATTTCCAAGGAGCTGGAAATCCCTCTGGAGGAGGTCAGCCGGGCGCTGGATGCAGTGTGCGCCCCTGCGAGTCTGTATGACCCGGTCTATTCCGACGGCGGCGACCCGCTGACGGTGATGGATCAGGTGCGGGACACCAAAAACACCGAGGACGGCTGGATGGAGCATATCACCCTGCAAAACGCCTTCCGTGCCCTGAACGACCGGGAAAAGCAGATTCTCTCTCTGCGGTTTTACGACGGGAAGACCCAGATGGAGGTGGCCTCCGCTCTGGGTATCTCCCAGGCGCAGGTTTCCCGGCTGGAAAAGGGCGCCATTGGCGCCATGCGCAAATCCGTCAGCGTTTCGTAGAACAGTCATACTCCTTCTTTCTGGTGCATAGGCTTTTCCAGAGGAGGGTGGGATTATGTCTATGCGATTCACCCAGCTGCAATGCAAAGAGGTCATCTGCGTCAGCGACGGCCGCCGGCTGGGGTTTGTGACGGATGTGCAGGTGGAGATCCCCAGCGGGAACGTCTGCGCCATCGTCGTCCCATGCCCCGCGCGGTTTCCGGGGGGCTTCGGGCGGCGGGACGATTTTATCATTCCATGGAACTGCATCAAGCGCATCGGCCCGGACATCGTGCTGGTGGAGGCGAAGCCCGACGACTGCCGGGTGCCGAGAGGAAAGCCGGGGCTGCCAAGATAGCGCAGCCCCGGCGCAATTCTTTTCCCCGCGCCGGAATTTTTTTGCGTTTTTTGGGAAATAATGCTTGCAATTACGCGTTCCATCCTATATAATGACTCAGCATGGGCTTTGACCCGTGACATTTTAAAACCACACACCCGGGGATCGGCCGCCCCCGTGTCCGGAAGGACGGGCTGCCGGGATGATCGGGGTGGAGGAAAAACAAAAGGAGAAATTGTAAAATGGCTGTCGTATCTATGAAGCAACTGCTGGAGGCCGGTGTGCACTTTGGTCACCAGACCCGCCGCTGGAACCCCAAAATGGCGCCCTACATCTACACCGAGCGCAACGGCATCTACATCATCGACCTGCAGAAGACCGTAAAGAAGCTGGAAGAGGCTTACGCCTTCGTCCGTGACCTGTCCGCAAACGGCGGCAACGTGCTGTTCGTCGGCACCAAGAAGCAGGCGCAGGATGCCATCAAGGAAGAGGCCACCCGCTGCGGCGGTTACTACGTCAACGCCCGTTGGCTGGGCGGTATGCTGACCAACTTCCGCACCATGCGTACCCGTATCGACCGTCTGGCTCAGCTGCGCAAGATGGAAGAGGACGGCACCTTCGCCATGCTGCCCAAGAAGGATTGTGAAGCAGTTTGAGGAGCTGGATGCCGAGGGTGAGT
>OGXM01001138.1_pt1 | contig 15330 bp, 15 predicted proteins | sample 1576271 | NCBI WGS metagenome assembly OGXM01 (sample SAMEA3541579, study PRJEB24748) | human gut metagenome | biome: human gut; feature: human-associated habitat; material: faeces | place: China | collected 2012 | reverse complement strand
AGGCAAATCTGAGCTCGTAGTAATATCCCTCATGGAAATTCTCTACGGCAGCGTCCGTGCGCAGAGAGGTGTCGTCCATTGCACCGTGGAGCTCCTTGCGGTAGCGGGCGATAAAGGGGATGGTGTTGCCCTCGTCGAGCAGATGCACGACGTTTTCAACGTGCCGGGGGTCTTTGCCGAGTTCGGCAGCAAGGGCCTGAATGAGATCCATAAAATGTTCCTTTCGTATATCGGGCGCCGAAGCGGCGCGGTCAAGTGAATCAGCAATGTCCGCCCGAAAGCGGGCGGAACGCAAAATTTATTATACCGCATCGCGCGGCGATGCGCAAAGCCTTTTGCGCAGAAAAAGGCGGAGGATCGGCGCGACGGCTGGGACTTTACATTTTGCCGCTTTGGCGGTAAAATACGACGCAGCGTTCAAAGGCATCGAATGTTTCGCTTTGCCGCTCAAAGGCGGCATTTTTCAGCAAGAGAAGGAGAAAGCAAAATGCAGAAGAAAAACAACAAAGGCGTCATCGCCCTCATCATCGTGCTTGTACTGGCGGCTGCCGCGCTCGTCATTTGGCAGACAAACAAGCGGGAGACGCAGCAGGGCGGTAAGGAGATCACCATCAACGTCGACCACCTGAACGGCGATGACACGACCTTCACCATCCACACCGACGAAGAGTACCTGCGCGGCGCGCTCGAGCAGGAAGACCTCATCGAGGGCACAGAGAGCGAGTACGGCCTCTATGTGCTGACTGTGGACGGCGAGACCGCCGACGAGAGCGAACAGCAGTGGTGGGGCTACAGCGTGAACGGCACGTTTGCCGAGCTCGGCGTGGACAGCCAGCCCGTCGCGGACGGCGATGTGTACGACTTTGTGCTGAATGTCGGCTGGTAAGTCCGCAAGACTCAGCATCCGCGAGATCGCGGAGCTGTCGCTTTTCTGCGCGCTGATGGTCGCGGGCAAGGAGTGCCTGCGCCTTATCCCGAACGTGCATCCCGTCACGCTGCTGCTGCTTTTGGCCGCGGCGGTGTACGGGGCGAAGGCGCTCTATCCGGCGTTCGGCTTTGCCCTGCTCGAGATCGCGCTCTACGGCGCGGGGCTTTGGAACCTGATGTATCTTTACGTCTGGCCGATCGTCGTGCTCGCTGCGCTGCCGTTTCGCAGAAGCGAGAGCCGCGCATTCTGGGCGGCCATCGCGGGGCTGCACGGGCTGTGCTTCGGCGCGCTGTGCGCCATTCCCTATTTTTTTATCGGCGGATGGCAGATGGCGTTTTCGTGGTGGGTCTCGGGCATCCCGTATGACGTCATCCACTGCGTGTCAAATACGGTCCTCGTCTTCGTGCTCTTCCCGCCGCTGCGGCGCGCACTGGAGCGCGCGAAGAAAACGTCGGGCGGAAGAGAATAGCAAAAAGCACCTGCCTTCGGCTGTGTGCTCGTAAGACAGTAATTCTAAAAAATTGCTATTTTACGGCATCTGTCGAACAGGATTGGGAAACAAACGAACATACGGCATTCAGCTTCGGCTGAGTGCCGTTGTTTGTTTTTGGGGCGAAATACTCTATTTTTGCGCTCTGTATGGCAGGGATAGTGAAACGGTGAAATAGTTGACATTTTCGTAGTAAAACCCTTATGAAACAGCGAATCGCGCCATAATGAACCCTGTTTACCGCTGAGTACGGTTATTTGCGATTATGTGGAAAACCCACAAAACAGAAAAGTCAATAGTGGTGTATTTTGATGCAAAGTATGTTGAACCCCGAAAAATCGCCCAATCGCCTTTGGTTCATAGAAAAGTTACACTTTAATGCGATAAATTTTTGAAAAATGACACATCTTCGTGTTACAATATATGTACACAATAAGCGTGAATGGAGGTAAGGCAGATGAAAAAGTTATTGTCTTGTGCGTTCAATATGGATAGCGGTTGCGTGGAGCTGAAGTTTAACGATGGCAGTATGATTGCTATTAACTGCACCGCCGTCGAAAACGAAGTTGCCGACAATATGTATCAGCGGTCAGAGCTTGACTATCTTATCTACAATAACCCGTTAGCGTATGCCGACCTCGTTTTGAATGGTAACCCAGAGGCGTATCTCAAATCTGTTACTGAGTACAAGCCTTTGGACTAAAGCTCGGTATACCAAACACCGGATTAAGAATGGACTTTGAGAGAAAGTGAGGTATAACAATATAAAACAGATTATTACTATTCAGCACACGCAATCAATTCACCACACAAATGGTATGGTGGGTTCTTGGACAGATTGGGATCTTTCTGAATTAGGCATTGAACAGGCTGAAAGAATAGGGCAGAAATTAGCGAAGCAGTTATCCGGTCACAAAATTGTTATGTATGCTTCCGATCTTCTGCGAGCAAAGCACACCGCTGAAATTGTCGCAAAGCATATGGGAATCACACCTAACATTAGAACGGAACTTCGAGAGCGCAATTTAGGTAAATGCGTTGGCAAATCTGTTCAGTGGCTTCGTGAGAACATTGAGGTTCAAGAGAAAACCATCGATGACAGGATGTTTTCTGATGCTGAGAGTAGACGAGACGAATGGAATCGCTTAAAACCTCTTTTTGACGAGATAATGGCAAGTAATGATGAATGTATCATTGTAGTATCACATGGCGATTTGCTGAGCGTTTGGAATACGATGTTCCTCGGAATGGATGTGGAAACGCTGAATCAGTTTGAACTTTTTGGTATGGCAGGCGGCGTTTCTTTCATGCTTCAAAACGATGAGGGTAAGCGATTTATCAAGAAAATGAGCGATTTGTCTTACATGGCAAATCAATTCATATGAGAAAAGCGTGAGGTATAAATAAAATGGACTTTGAACAACTTGCAAAAATAGAAAATGAGAGTGAACGTGTAAACAGAACCTACGATATATTCAACGAGGATGCAAGGCTCAATCATTCCAAAGCCGCACGAGTTGAATTTTTGACTACCGTTCACTACATAGAAAAATATTTGAAAGATGGCGACAAGATACTCGACATTGGCGCAGGTGCAGGTGAATACAGCCTCTACTTTGCTCGTAAGGGTTATGAAGTCTCGGCTCTTGAACTTGCCGATGCCAATATTGCCGCATTCAAAAAGAAACTGACACCCGAAGATAAAATCGATCTTGTTCAAGGCAATGCCCTTGACCTCTCTCGATATGCAGATAAGTCGTTTGATATTGTCCTTCTGTTCGGCCCGCTTTATCATTTGAAAAATGATGCGGACAAACAGAAATGTATCAGCGAAGCAAAGCGTGTCTGCAAGGACGGCGGCAAGATCTTCTTCGCTTTTATTTCCAACGATTTTGTTTTCCTTACCGAGTTCGGATACGATGTGAATTATTTCAGCAACGGTGATTACGATAAGGAAACATTCAAGCTCAACGACTTTCCGTTTGTGTTCCATACGGTTGGTGCTGCGAGAAAACTTCTTGCAGATGGCGGTATAAATATCTTACACGAGGTTGCATCCGACGGAGCAAGCGAGCTTTTGGCGGCAAGGATCAACGAAATGAGCGACGAGGACTATACGCAGTATCTTCGCTATCACTTCTACATCTGCGAAAAGCCGGAACTGCTTGGTATGACCAATCACTTGCTGTTCATGGGAGAAAAGAAATGACCAAAATCCAATATGAAAACTTAACCATCCGTCAAGCCGAGGTTGCGGATGCAAAGCAGCTTGCCGCTTGGTGGAATGATGGTGCTGTGATGGCACACGCAGGCTTTCCTAACGGCTTGGGAACAACCGAGGGAGCGTTCCTGCACCGCTGCACGTTTGAAAACTGGGAGATCGGCGCTTACGGCGGCCTCGGCAGCTGGGTCAACGCCACGGGCTGCACATTTCGCGGCAACGACGTGGGGCTGTGGCTCGATAACCGCGGCGGCGCAACGTGCTCGGGCAGCTACTATGGCGACAGCGTGTACGAAGACAACGGCATCGCCGTGCGCATCGCCGCAATGCCGGGCACGGAGACGCTGGATTTCAATAACTGCGTGTTCCGAGGCAACGGGGTAAACGTCGAAAACGCGGCGGGATACGCCGCCGACCTCTCGCAGATCGTAACGGTGGAGAATTAAAGAAAAAAGGAGGAAACGCGGCGTTTCCTCCTTTTTTGTGTTCATTCAGATGTTCAGCACAAAGTGCTCTTTATGATAGTCCAGCAGGCCTTCCTTTTTCATTTTTCCGAGCTCGAGCGACAATCCGCTGCGCTCAACGGCGAGAAAGTCCGCGAGCTGCTGGCGGGAGAACGGGATGTCAAACTCGACCGCGCCGCGCCGCTGCGCCTCGGCGGAGAGATAGGACATGAGCTTGGCGCGCGTCGTGCGCTGGGCGATGTGCGTGAGCTTTTCATTGAGCAGCAGGTTTTTTCCCGCAAGGTCGCTCAGAAGGTTTCGGATGATGCGGCTGTGGTGCGCGCAGGCGGAGGGACAGACCGTCAAAAGGCGCTTGACGTTCAAAAACAGCACCGCCGTCGGCGTTTCGGTCACGACGCTCACATTGGAGACACTGTTTGGCGCGCAGGCGAAGGCCGCGGCGTAGGTCTGCCCCGGCGCGGTGCGGGAGAGAATGTTGCGGTTGCCCCAGATATCCTCCTGCACGACGAGCGCGCAGCCGGAGAGCACCATGCCGATCTCCTCGACCGTGTCGCCGGGGTGGAGGAGAAACACGTCCTTGGGAAATTGCTCGGTCTTCGCCGCAAGGCAGGTGAGCATCGCGTCGAGCTCGTCCTCTGTGACGCCGGAAAAGAGCGGCGAGGCGGCGAGAATGGGAAAAAATTCTTTCATGAAAAATCGCCTTTCGTTGAAAATTCAACCGACTTGCTGGCCGCATTCTACTATAATACGCTTGAAAACGCAAGGAGGTATTGCAATGAAACGGAGAATCATTGAGATCGATCAAAATAAATGCAACGGCTGCGGCGCCTGCGCCGCGGCGTGCCACGAGGGCGCTATCGCCATGGTAAACGGCAAGGCGCAGCTGATGCGCGACGACTACTGCGACGGCCTGGGCGACTGTCTGCCGACCTGCCCGACCGGCGCGATTTCCTTTGTCGAGCGCGAGGCCGCGGCCTACGACGAGCAGGCGGTGCTTGAAAACAAGCAGAAGAGAATGCAGAAGGAGGGGATGACACTGCACCACGGCTGCGCCGGCATGCAGCTCAAGACCTTTGCGCACAAGGCGGCATCTGAAACGGCGGCTCCTGCTGCGCAGGAGAGCCAGCTCTCCCAGTGGCCGGTGCAGATCAAGCTCGTGCCCGTGAACGCGCCGTATTTCTCCGGCGCAAAGCTGCTCATCGCGGCGGACTGCACGGCGTACGCCTACGCGGCCTTCCACGAGAAATTCATCAAGGGCCGCATTACGCTCGTCGGCTGCCCGAAGCTCGACAGCGTGGATTACAGCGAAAAGCTGACCGAGATCATCGCAAAAAATGACATCAAGAGCGTGACGGTCGTGCGAATGGAGGTCCCGTGCTGCGGCGGGCTCGAGCACGCGGCAAAGACCGCGCTGCAAAATAGCGGTAAATTCATCCCCTGGCAGGTCGTGACGATCTCGACGGACGGGAGAATACTGGATACGATTTGAGTCATCCTATGATCGATAAGACCACAGAATGAGGAGGATTTTTTCGGTGGACAACAAGATGTTTTGTTTTCAGTGCGAGCAGGCGGCGCACTGCACGGGCTGCACCGGCAGCGCGGGTGTGTGCGGAAAGAACGCCGAGACGGCAAATTTGCAGGACGAACTGACCGGCGCGCTCATCGGCCTTGCCCGCGCTGCGGACGGCAGCCCCGGCGTGAACGAGGGCACATGGAGCCTCATCATCGAGGCGCTTTTCACTACGCTCACGAATGTGAACTTTGACGCGGCGGCCATCCGCGATGTGACTGCACGCGTGAAGGCGGAGAAGAGCCGTCTTGTGCCGGACTGTGCGTCCTGCATGTCGCCCTGCGGGCACAACAATGACTACGATGTCTCGCGGCTCTGGACGGCGGACGAGGACATCCGCAGCCTCAAGTCGCTTATCCTGTTCGGTATCCGCGGCATGGCGGCGTACGCCTACCACGCGATGGTGCTGGGCTATACGGACGGCGAGGTCAACCGCTTTTTTGCCAAGGCATTGTTTGCCATCGGCGAGGACTGGGGCATGGATGACCTGCTCCCCCTTGTGCTGGAGGTCGGCGAGAAAAACTACCGCTGCATGGCGCTGCTCGACAAGGCCAACACGGAGACCTACGGCATGCCAGAGCCGACCACCGTGCCGCTGACGGTGGAAAAGGGACCGTTCATCGTGGTTTCCGGCCACGACCTGCACGACTTGAAGCGCCTGCTCGAGCAGACGGAGGGCAAGGGCATCAACATCTATACGCACAGCGAGATGCTGCCCGCGCACGGCTACCCGGGCCTTAAAAAGTATGCCCATCTCAAGGGAAATTTCGGCACGGCGTGGCAGAACCAGCAAAAGGAATTTGCCGACATCCCTGCGCCCGTACTATTCACCACGAATTGCCTGATGCCGCCAAAAGCGAGCTATGCCGACCGCGTGTTCACTACGGCGGTGGTCTCATATCCGGAACTCAAGCATATCGGCGCGGACAAGGACTTCACGCCGGTCATCGAAAAGGCGCTGGAACTGGGCGGCTATGCCGAGGATAAGGCGTTCACCGGCATCAACGGCGGCAGCACGGTCACGACGGGCTTTGCCCGCGGCGCGGTGCTGGGTGTGGCCGACAAGGTGGTCGAGGCCGTCAACTCCGGCCGGATCCGTCACTTTTTCTTAGTCGGCGGCTGCGACGGCGCGCGCCCCGGCAGGAACTACTACACGGAATTCGTCAAGCAGACGCCGCCCGACACCATGGTGCTGACGCTGGCCTGCGGCAAGTTCCGCTTCAATGACTTAGATCTTGGCACGGTGGCGGGGCTGCCGCGCATCCTGGACATCGGCCAGTGCAACGACGCTTACAGCGCCATCCAGATCGCGCTGGCGCTCGCCGACGCCTTTGGCTGCGGTGTGAACGAGCTGCCGCTTTCGATGGTGCTCTCGTGGTATGAGCAGAAGGCGGTGTGCATCCTGCTGACGCTGCTGTATCTCGGCATCAAGGACATCTGGTCAGATACTTTATATATCTTCTTATTTCTCTGAATATATGGAAGCAAATTCACTGAATTTAATCTATCAACGACAATATCACTTGCATACTCTATTTCCTGCTCATTTAATAGAGCCAATTGATACATAACATTCAGTGGGTGAAACGGTGTAAATAAGATTTCGTCATTGTTTTTTCCAACAGCAATTGTTCCAAGATACAACGCATCCTCTTGTTCAGTAGATAAATTGGAACCATCTTGAAGATTTGCATAGCACTCCTCAAATGCTACAACATATTCCTGGGCAGCTTTATAAATTTCCCCATCTCCTAGGTATGCTAATGTTGGAATTGTATTTTTGTTTCTTAACGACTCAATGTAATTTTCATATGCTATCAGTAACTTTTCTGAAAGTTTCAGTTCTCGTGCCTCTAATTTAACAGAATCTGACTGATAATAATTTCTACATGAGCAATAAACATATTTTTGCTCAACAATCTTACTCTCAATTCGTAACTCTCTTAATAAATTTGCCTTTGCAAAATACTCCTGGGAATCACTTAAAATTGATCCATCGTCATATTGAAAACTCTTCTTTGAAGCCAGTTTATCTCTAAGAATCTTTCTTCCTATTATCTCAACACTTTTTGATTCATCGGGATAGAGAATAAAAGGAACTACCAGTCCAGCAAAATCGATATCTATCTTTATTCCACTTCCAAAATTTGCTAGTTCTTCTTCTGTAGAGCAAATAATCAATCTCTGTCCTATGCTACAGTTATACATTTCATTGTCTTCAAGACCTAAAGACACGACATCTGCACCATTAGGATTAAACACTAATGTAGTTCCAACTCCTGCAAGCTTTACTCTGCTATTCTTTCTATTCTTTTTCAGTTCCAAGCTAAAACTATGCTTAAGTGTTGTATACATATATTCTGCTGATAATTCTGCTATGCAAATTTTAAAGACATACTTGATATCATTTGATGTATCATGAATTGACACTTCATGGAACGAAACACCTTCACCTTCAAATGTAAAAGTTATATTCTTTCCTTCCTTAACAAACTCAGCATCATCTTTTGCTATACCATTATTAGATATCTTAGCATTACAAGCTATCTGCAAATAAATCCTGCTATAGTAATTAGTATTAAAAATGAATAAATTCTTTGTCCTCTTTTTTGCTGTCTGAGAACCTTCGTTTCTAATAATAAACTCTTTATCTAGGGCAATAACATTTAATGGTAGATCACCATATACACTAATATCTTCGTTTTCAATCTTTAGCGGGTTTTCCATTTTGGCTTGATGCTTCTGCATTGCATCAAGCAACTCCGCATATGCAAAAAATCTACTCCAATCATCCTGGTGTTCTTTTTGAGTTTTTTCAATCCGAACAATAAATGATTCTTCAAAATCCTTCGATAAAACCACTTCCAAATCACCAAATCGAATACCACGATCAATCTTCTCAAAAAGGGCATTGTTTGCTTTGATTTCTTTGTCTATCTGTGAACTTCCATAATTCTGGTATTCCGTTTTTCCATCGATTGGAAACAATCTAAAGCCTGCAAAACTTCTATCATCAATTTTCCCGCTACTCATAATTGCAAGAAGATCGCTATACTCATAAATAGATGCCTTATCGCTAAAGACATCACCATCCCTTCGATTCAACTCAAATCTTAGGATTCTTTTTTCTGTATCTGTAAGCTGAGTGCTTCCATCAACCATCTCACGTATTTCTCTCATTAATTCATCTGCATGAAATGGCATTCCACTTGCCGACAAATCTCTAGATCCACTTTTAGCACTATCAATCAAATTCGCCGAAATCATTAGTAATGGAATCTGATTTTCATTTGCAACATTTCTGAGCGTTGCACACAAAAAGTCATTCGTCATTCCATTAATCTGAGCAGCTATGATGACTTCATCATCCAATACCTTTAATGTAAATGTTTTGTATTCATATCCATCTCGACAAAGATACGAAAACTCTCCCAATGACGAATTGCTTTCAGCTAAAGACCTCAATGCATTTGAGACCTTAACAACCATTTCTTCGTCATCAAGTTTTAAACAAAAGCTCTCTCCTTTTAAAAGTGCACCTTCTGATGCAGCAGTCTGGAAATAACTATTTATCTTTTTTGCAATAAAATCATAAAATTCGTTTAACATACTGAGCATCTCCACTATCACTCTTCTTATCAATCAGGTTCAACTTTGTAAAGAATTCTTGAAGATATTCTTTCGATGAATTATCTAAATAAATTCCTCTGAATTCATACGCTTTATATAAATCATTTAATCTAATCTTCTCTTCATTCCGAAGCGATATTTTTGTAAGGAAAATAATATCTCTCTCGGTTAAATTAAGAACCAATCCAGATTTCTTTCTATTTTTTACCCAACGATATTTACAAAACTCACTGAATTTCTCATTATAAAATTGATTAGCTCTCTTTCTTTCTGTATTTAAGAACTGAGCTTCAACACATTTGAACAAGTGCCTAATCGCTTTTTCCGTTTCATTATTCGCTACTTTAGAATATTCAACTTCATCAAACCTCTTGTAATCGCCGACATAGGAACAATACACATCTTCTGCCTTTTTTATTTCTTCAGCAATTTGATGATCTTCATTAGGGAACTGTTCCAGATATTCTCTAAACGCTATGTAGTCCCATTTTGCATCCGAATCAGTTTGGTTAATTATCTCTAATGTGATTGCATGGCTAAACATATGGTTAATACTTGATTGTAATCTATCCCATCCTGAAGAACAGCACATTCTATTTTTGCTTACTTTTTCCCAGTCAAGCGCGTAATAAAACTCTACTGTATCATCTCTCTTACCATCGCAGAATCGATCCAATGATATACAAGTCTGAGATACATAATAGAAATAATACACGGAAAATAAATTGGAAAAATCCTCAAGTGAAGTCATTCCTGTATTAAGCATAAACCGAAAATCATTTCTGAATTTCTTTTGAATATCTGCCTTAATTCTAAAATATGATTCTTTTTCTTCAGACTCTGAAATCTTCTTATTTTCCATTGTCTGAATAACCATATCCTCTAATACATTGAAATGATATTGTCCCTTTGCTGTTTCTACCGCTTCATGATCTTCTTCTGATAGACCTAACACAGAATATAAAAAGAGTGCTAAATTCTCGGCGCTCTTATTGTTCGAAACAGTCTGATAAGGATATAGGCCTAAATTATTTGCGACAAAATCATTTCCAACAAAGAATATACTTTGAAGCATATCCTTAAAATAATTTATATCTTCGTCATCAATTTCTATTTCCTCAAGTATTGCCTCTGATAATGAATCAAAATCAACTGGTTCAGTTTTCTTTCCCTGGATTTTTCTAAAGAATGCGCTTACTATATCCTCAAGGTTCATTACAATTGGAGCCTGAGTCTTTCCACTTGCTTTATATGGGAACAACTTAAAAGCACCATCTGGTTTATGAGTGAGTCTCATGGAATCAGCCGATTTTTCTTCAGTAGATTTTGCATTAAAGCTCATAATAAATTTTTCTTCGCTGAATGAATATCCCATTACTTCACCACCTTAAACTTATAACCAAATTTGCCCTGTGAAATAACTGCCTTCTTACCATCATCAGAAACAATTGATAATGATTTGGTAAGTGATCCTGTCTGCAAAATTCTATTAACAAAACTAATAAAATCGGCATGATTGTTTCTATCATCGGCAGTCTGTATATAGCCCCTGTTCAACTTATACACGAGCTCATACAATGAGTAATCAATATCAAGAGATATGACTTCTTCCTCGTCATCGACAAAAGCCACTGTAATTGTTGGAACGAATCGAAATAATTCATCCGTGTTCTCTGGATGAGGAATATGATTAAGACTAGCATCGAATTTTACATTTTCATATAAGATAAATCCCTTATGTTTATCATCTAGACATAAATTATCATCTATATCTTTTCCACACCATTGAGCCACACCTTCTTCAATTAATCCATACAGTGGACCAAGTTTCTTTCCTTTGCCGGCATTATACATATACAGATTACGTACAAACTCTTGATATACTGTATCTGCTTTTCTATTGCGCTTATTCGAACCACTAAATTAAATAATTGAGAACGAAGTACCTTATCACTATTTATTTTCTGCAACATATTTGAGTCAAGTATGGTGCTACTATATGTTGTATTTACTAATTCATCTTTAATCTCTTTAGAAATATCCGAGCTTACATAATACGCAATAGCAATTTCATCAGCTTTCTCTGAACGAACCAACAACGGATCATACTTTCTTACCATGTTCATTAGCGGCGTTACGTCATTTGAATCAAAAATAAGAGAAGGCGTAATTTGCTTCATATACTCTTTCAAGAAAGAAGCATCATCAATCAGTTTTTGGAACTTACCAAAGCTAAAATTATTCGAAACCAAAATATCAAAAACAAAGTTTAGTATCTCTCGTGTTGTCAAAACCATCTTATCTTGAACAACTGTCCTAACTAAAAGATTAGCCAAAAATCGCTGTCTGCTCTTCTGCATCATAAATTCATAGTTAGCTTTAACTGGACATTTCTTCGATAATGGACAAGATGAACAATCACTTTCATATGATTCATAGAATCGATTTCCTTCATTATATCCAAATACTTTATCCAAAATATTTTCAATATATCCAGCATGAACTCCGTTTTCAGTAAGTGAATACATGTGATAATCCGAAAAACTTACATGCTGAAAATGACTGCGTGAATCAAACCCATTATCATTCACTTTAGATGTAAGAATATTGCTTTTCTCGACATAAGCCTTTAAATTCCAATATGATTCACCATATTCAGACTCGATAAAATTACTTAATACACCTAAATTGATTGCAAGTATAATATTCTTTCCTGGCAATTCTAGATTCGTATCCTTAAACGAATCAAGCAACTCGTTCAATGTTTCAATCGCAGTCTTTGAAGGAGAATTACTTTCGGTTGCATCATTGTAAATCGTGTATCCTTCAAGCAGATTCTCTTCATCTGAATTTTTAAGATATGACAGCAGATGAGATTTGCCGTCGCCAGCACTTCCACAAAGAAGAATCAGGTTCTTCTTTCCTGAATCATTTATACTACGTAAAATATTTTTCAAATCCTCTTCTGCAGTTCTTGTGACATGCATATATACTTTAAAAGAATCAAAGCACTCAACATTGTCTATGGAATCACTTGATGATTTTCTAAGTCTATTCAGTTCATTAACAAATTTACAACTTCCCATAGTTTTTCTCCCCACTTCTCCTTTACATACTTTACCATTTTCGATCTTGCATCATCAGGGTTTTAAGCCACTCCTAAAATTAACCACGTCTTTCCATTTAGACACTATAAATTATATTATATCACCTTTATAAAATAATATAAATACCATCCGATGTTATCTAAACTCAAGAACAACCTCTTAAAATATAAAAACATTCTCCAAATCTGCAATTACCTCTTCGATTTTATCTGAATCCTTATATAGTATAACAATCCCAAATAAATCATCCCATTGATATATCAGATCAAACTTATCATTAGTTATTCTGTACTGCATCTCCCCAACATTTATAATGTTTCCGCCATTCCGTTCAGAAACAGCTTTTATTAGATGGATAAATGCATCCGCTTCATTATACAATGAATACATATCTTCAACATAAATCCATTTATTTGTTTTATCGATGCGCTTTATCTTATATTCGTATTTCTGCACTTTCCCTCACCAATCCCCTTCAACACCATCCAATCCAACTTCTCCTCTTAAGCCAACCGGGCAAAATTTATTGCATATATTTCACCTTATGAAATGCCCGCTTCCTTCCGCATATCCCGCATGTATAATTGCGGTAATACTTCGTGAATTCGCACTGTTTTTTTCTTTTTATAATCTGTCCACAATTCTCGCATACAAAACAATATTTATAATCAAGTTTTTTAGAGGCGGTGTAATTCTCCACGCCCTTCTCCTCTCCGGAGGTGGTTCGCTTTATCTTATATCCATATTTCTTATTCATGATATTCGCATATATGAGCCACAATCCGGTATGTCCCTTACAGCCTTTGCAGGTATGTAGTATCTCGTGAATCATAGTTTCCTTGCAGGCTTGTTCGGATATACGCTCATCCTCGATCAGTCTGGCCGCAATCTGTATAATGCATGTTCCATCCGGATTTTTCGTGCACATTCCCCATCTTGTTTTTGCGCGGCAGTTTATAACCCATGAGACAATATTTCCCGGCTCGATACCTGCGCCAAGGACTTCATCTATACATACCTTCTGCAGCATCTCAAAATTCTTCATATATACATCCTTTATTTCGTCGTTACACCGTCTTTTGCGTTTCCGTTCCTGATATAAGAAATTCCCGGATATTTCCCTTACCAGTCCCCTTCGTCTCCATCCTCGATGGCATCATCCACACCGGTTGCATAATCGTCATCCCGGTCGTACCGGTCCTGATCATAATCGCCATCCATGTAGACATCATCGTAGCCGCTATCGTAAGAATCATGCGAATGACTGCTGTTATACTTGCTGTTCGAACTGCTTGGCTTGTAACTGCTAGACGATGAACCGGAATTCGAACTGCTGCCCGAACTATTTGATGTGGAACCGCTGCCTGTCGTACTGCTGGTTGTAGAATGACTGTGTGAGCTGCTTGTTCCATATGCAGCCTTTCTGCGCTTTCCGGGTGTGTTGTGCTGATAGCAGTAACCGCCCTCCGTTGATACCGTGTTATCGCATCCTGCAAATGCACACTTCGGATCTTCTTTTTCGGTCAAAGATACGAAGAATCCGATTATTGCGAACACTATGATAACTCCAAGTATTGCATAACCTACTGATTTCTGATTATTATTTCCGCTCATAATGATAACCTCCGTGAATCTTACGACTCCATGCTTCTTATTTCCGTTTCTTTGTATCTCCATCCTACACAAAGCAACTGTCATAAATAAGTACTTGCATTATGAACATCCGAGCCTTTTCGACAAAAATATAGCTTTATTTTACACCAAAACAACAAAAAGCGGTAGCCCTATGTTCAGAACCAGAGCCACCACTCATTCAAGTATTATCTTCTCTTTTTGTAACATAACGTTATATCACAACCCCGTTGCAATGATCCACTTCATGCTGGATAATCTGTGCCACCCAGCCGGAATATTTCCCATGCTGCTTCTTGAAATGCTGATCGAGGTAACCCCGCTGGGAGCTTCCAGAGTGCTTTCCGCCAGAAAGCACTGATTGATTTTTCCCGGGCCAATTCGCTGGAGTTTATCCAGTCCGCCGGAATCAGCTACCAGCTGCTGATGCAGGGGCGGCTGGCAACTGGTTCTCTGCTGGTGACCTGCGGCCAGCATGTGGCACAGGTGGGTGCCATCGGTGCTTTGGGGCTGCATTTTTCCCCTGAGGAACTGGCCCGGTGGCTGCAGGGTGGAGAGCTGACCCTGCCGGCACCGCAGCCGCTGCATATCAGGCTGGAGGGGGACTTTGCCCCCGGCGCCACAGCCTATGACATTGCGCTGGCCTGTGCGGGCAAAAAAGGAGCCGAAGGCCGCCTGCTGCTCCTGCATGACCACACCGCACGGGGGCTTACCCGCACGGAAAAGCAGACGCTCTGTCTGATGGCCCAGCGAGCCGGTGCGGTAAGCGCCCTGTTTACAGCGGAAGACGCCCCGGCCGATACCACACTGCAGCTGGAGGACTATCCACCCTGTGCTATACTCCCCGGCAGCCTGCCGGAAGATCCGATGGAGGCCCAGCCCCTTACCGCTCTGTCCGACATCCGGGTGGATGCCTGCTTTATCGGGGGCTGCTCCTCCGGGCGGATAGAGGAACTGCGCGAAGCCGCTGAAATTCTGCGGGGACATCACATCCGGCGGGAGCTGCGGCTACTGATCGGCTTTGCTTCCAACACGGACTACCTGCAGGCCATGGAGGAAGGGCTGATCGATGTATTCCTGGACTGCGGAGCGCAGGTCACCAATCCCGGCTGCGCCTCCTGCCTGACCACCTCCATCGGCGTCATCGGGGATGGGGAGGTCATGGCCTCTACCGGGTGCTTCCACTACTCCGGCTGCTGCGGCACCCCCGCTTCCCGGGTCTATCTGGTTTCTGCGCGAACTGCCGCCCAGGCGGCGCTCAGCAGATATCTTTATCAAGCGTAAC
>OGXM01001136.1_pt1 | contig 15338 bp, 9 predicted proteins | sample 1576271 | NCBI WGS metagenome assembly OGXM01 (sample SAMEA3541579, study PRJEB24748) | human gut metagenome | biome: human gut; feature: human-associated habitat; material: faeces | place: China | collected 2012 | reverse complement strand
AATATTTCTTCTTCTGTATAAAATTTCATTGTTTCATTTTGTCTTTAATCTTCGTTGGTAAGTTGTTCAGAAAATCATCTGCATCTTTTGAATAGATGATTTTGAATTTAGTCTTTTCTTCCATAAGTTGTTGTTTTTATGCAGCAAAGGTAATCTTTTGTTTCCATACAACGAAACATTTGTATTTATTTTATGCAGCCTGTTGTGTCGTTTGGGCGAGTGTGCTCCTATTAGTGGTATAGGTTCACACTCCAAATCATCTTTCCCTATCTGCATAATTGGGAGAGGATCTACCTAATATAAACTGACAGCAAGACGGTAAAATAACATTAGTAGAGTTCGTTGAAGCACAGTCGGAACTGACCGATGAATGGAAAGAATGGATTGATACTCGGCCAATAAGCGGTGAAAGCGCTAGAGCCTTTCTTGCCTGGCATGAAGAATACGCCATGAACCATCAGAACAGTAACCAAACGATTCCCTTACTCAGAGTAGGGGGATTGTTGTATTTACATAGGCAGGGATAATAACTCCTCGTGTATAAATTTCATTCCACAACTATCTTACGCTAAACGTGCGAGAAAGCCCGTTCCTTTAGGTATGGGAGTATGTCAATTCGTTCAAAGCACCACATCACCAATGCTAAATACCTATATATAGGTATTTAATTCATTTTTATACTATTAAAATGGTATTTTAACAGTGTTAAGTAGTGACTATTTTTGCACGCAAAATGGAAAACCAGCAACTGTACTTCTGAGAGAATGTAATGTATTATATTCTATAATCTCTGTACGTAATGAGATTGTCCAAACAATGTAGTAAAATGTAATAAAACGGCATAGCCCAAAAATAAAAATTAACTATTGTTGCTAATATCAGAATTAACCATGTTATCTGGTGATACCAAGGTAAAGTGCTATTTTTTAAAGGTTGTTGTATATAAATCTTAGTGGTAAGGATAACCATAATTATTAATATATGAGTATGAAAAAAAAGAAAAGAGTATTAAATATAGTATTTGTATACTTATACTTAATGTACATAGGAGCCACCTTTCCTGTCAAAGCGCAAAGTAATTACAAAGTCAAACTTACAGGTATTGTTTACGAATACGACCAAAATAACAAGCTTTTACCTTTAGAATTCGCAGCAGTGTCCATTCCAGAATCTTCATTAGGGACAACCTCTAATGAAAATGGTAGATACACACTGGAAAATGTACCTACTGGTAAAATTCGTATGCAAATTCAATATTTAGGCAAAGTTTCTATTGACACCTTAATAAATGTAAGTAAGGACCTGGTTCTTAATTTTACAATGAGGAATGAGGATTTTAAGTTGAAAGAAGTAACAGTAACCGCAACCAACAACCGTTCGGGCAAATCCACATCTTCTCACATTTCCCGCTCTGCTATGGATCATATGCAAGCGACCAGTTTATATGATGTAATGTCATTGATGCCAGGTGGAATTTCACAGAATCAGGATATGAGTTCGGCACAACAGATTAACATCCGTCAAGTTTCCAGTTCCAGTGGTCCGGAAGCTCCGATGAATGCTATGGGTACTGCAATAATTCGTGATGGTGCCCCCATCTCAAATAATGCTAATTTATCTGCGATGAACCCTACGGTATTAAGTGGTACGGAAACACCCGCTTCATTGGCCGGAGGTGCCTCGCCGGCTGGTGGAACCGATGTTCGCAGTATTTCTACAGAAAATATAGAATCTATACAAATTGTTCGTGGTATCCCTTCTGTTGAATATGGTGATCTGACCTCAGGAGCAGTAATTATTAATACAAAAGCTGGTCGTGAGCCGCTACGTATCAAAGCAAAAGCCAATCCCAATATCTATCAGGTGTCTATGGGAACCGGTTTTGAACTTGGAAAAAAGAAAGGTGCTTTAAATGTAAGTGCAGATTATGCTTATAATACGAATAATCCCATATCCAGTTATCAGCACTATCAGCGTGCCACAACAAAGTTGCTCTATTCAAATACTTTCTTTAATAATAAGTTACGTACCAATTCCAGCTTTGATTTTATTTATGGTAAGGATCAGCGTGAACGTAATCCTGATGACGAACAAACTAAAACTGCCTCGGAAGGTCGTGATGTAGGTTTTACTTTGAATACCAATGGTACATGGAATATAAATAAGGGCTGGTTGAAAACACTACGCTATGTATTGTCGGGTACGTATATGGATAAAGACAGTTATTATGAAACCGTATACAGTTCTGCTACATCTCCTTATTCCATGACCACTACAAACGGTGCGGTGCTTAGTAACTTTGCAGGTCAGCACATCTATGATGCCAATGGTAATCAAATTACTAATTTTGGACCGGAAGACATAAATCATTATGCTGTTTATCTGCCAAGCAGCTATTTGGGACACTATGAAATTGATAGTCGTGAAGTTAATTTGTTTGCTAAGGTTACGAGTTCTCTATTCAAGGCGAGCGGTCATGTAAACAATCGCATCTTGATTGGTGCGGATTTCCGGAGTGACGGTAATGTTGGTAAGGGAAAAACTTATGACCCAAGTACTCCTCCTTATCGTAGTCAATATGGTCATAATTCATCTTTCCGTCCACGTAACTATAAGGATATTCCTTTCATTAACCAATTTGGTGCATATGTGGAAGATAATTTTAAATGGTCTATAAGCGGTACGCATGATTTGAACATTCAGGCTGGTGTGCGTTATGATCATACCTCAGTAGTAGGGGGCATTTTCTCGCCACGTGTAAATGCATCCATTGATTTGATTCCGAATTTATTAAGTCTTCAGGGAGGTTACGGTATTGCTGCAAAGATGCCTTCTCTTCTCTATTTATATCCGGAAAATGCATATTTTGAATATATCAATATAAATGAGCTTGCCAATGAAAACATTCCGGAAAGCCAGCGTTTGTTCATGACCACCACAGAAGTTCGGCAAGTAGATAACTCAGATTTAAAGATTGCCCAAAATCATAAGGCGGAAGTCGGATTTAATTTACGAGTGGGTAAAACCAATCTGAATGTAATAGCTTATAAGGAGCGTCTGAAGGATGGTTATGTAATGAGCCAAACTTTCAATACCTTCAATACATTTATCTATAATGAATATCAGCGCACAGAAAACGGAATAGAACTTAGTAGTAGCTTACCGGTATTGTCTACTTATGCAAAACCAACTAATAATTTAAATATAGAAACCAAAGGTTTAGAATTTGATTTGAACATCGGACGTATTGATGCTATCCGTACGGCTTTCCAAATAAATGGTTCATGGATGCGTACTAAAAGTTGGCGTCAGGGTTATAGCTTCTATGACAATAGCGAAGATGCTGCTTCAGCCCGTAAACCGGTGGCCATTTATTCTCAAGATGGCAATGCAAGTTATAAACAGCAATTTGTAACGACTTTACGTGCCACTCACAATATCCCGCGTATCGGTTTTGTTGTTACGATGACAGCACAAGCTATTTGGCAGCAGTCTAATTGGAATACATTTGGAAACGATTCTATACCTGTGGGCTATTTAGCATTGGAAGATGCGTCTGTAAATATGTTTCCCGAAGGGCAATATACCACTACCCAGCAAGTAAAAGATGCAGGATATGGATATATGTTGAATAATGTAAGTCATAATAATGCTATAAAAGAATCATACAGTCCTTATTTTTGTTTTAACTTGAATGTAACTAAAGAAATTAGCAATATGCTACGTGTTTCTTTCTTTGCCAACAATATGTTCAGAAGTTATCCGCGCAGAGAATCCAAACGTAATCCGGGTTCGTATACTCAATTGAATAACCGATTTTTCTTTGGGCTGGAATTATCACTCACTTTATAATGTTTAGGAAGTTATGAAAAAATATTTAATATATTTGTTTACATTGGCAAGTACCCTTTTGATAGGATGCGATTCCTTCAGGGACATGTCTGGTGCAGCAGAAGTGAATCCTATCACAGTTGATGTATATTTGGATATTACCGTTGAAAATATATCCACGCTGAAAGATCTGACTGTAAAGTTTGACAATTACGATGAAGATTTACATTATGTAAAAGAAGTAACTGATAATAGTGTGAAAGTTGACGGGATTATCCCCGGAATTTATTCAGTAACAGTATCCGGTACAGCTATTGATACAGAAAATAGCGAGTACTATATCAATGGTAACTCTGTAAATGCAGCATTATTTAAACATGGCAGCGCATTGAATATTGAAGTGCAAGGCCTTAAAGTGAGCCCTTTAATTTTCAAGGAGATTTATTATTGCGGTAGCCGTCCTGAAAAGGGGGGAGTCTATTTCCGCGACCAGTTCTATGAGATATACAATAACTCTGCTGACGTTTTGTATTTGGACGGTATTTATTTCGCAAATCTAACTCCAGGTACAGCTACTACTAAACTACCAATTTGGCCGGAAGCGGATGGTAATAATTATGCATATGGAGAACGTGTGTGGAAATTTCCAGGAAATGGAACCGAATATCCGTTAGCACCAGGTGAATCTTGCATTATTTCTCAATTTGCCGCTAATCATCAGTTGGACATCTATAACCCTCAAAGTCCTATCGACGGCAGTAGTTCTGAGTTTGAGTTTAATATGAATAATCCAAATTTCCCTGACCAGGCAGCTTATGATATGCAACATGTTTTCTATCAAGGAAAAGCAGAGATGGGAAGCATACCACAGTATTTGACATCCGTATTTGGAGGCGCTTATGCGATTTTTCGTGTTCCTGAAGGAGAAACTTGGGATCCGGTCAATGATGAAAATATGAAGACAACAGATCTAAGCAAACCGAACAGTAATGTTTATTATGCTAAAATACCTGTTAAATATGTATTGGATGCTGTTGAAGCAGTAGACAATGAGTCAAAGATGAATGCAAAACGTGTTCCCGGTGTACTTGATGCAGGTATTACTTGGGTAGGAGCTACTTACTGCGGTTTAGGTATTGCTCGTAAATTGTCCACAGACGAAGAAGGTAATCCTATTATTCGCGAAGAAACAGGCACATACATATATCAGGATACAAACAACAGTACGGATGACTTTGAACGTGGCGTTGTTCCTGTAATGCGTCGTAATGGAGCAAAAATGCCTTCATGGAATCACACATTGCAATAATTAATTAAAAGGACAGAACAATGAAAAAACAATATATGAACTATATGAAAAGCTGCCTGCTGGTAGTGATAGCCTGCTTTGTAAGTATGGTGGGAGCGGCACAGGGTTTCTCTCCTGCCGCTATGGAACAATTGAAAACAAAACGACTATGGTCTCATTCACAGAATGCTGCCGGTATGCCATTCGATGATATTCAGAATTATTCGAATGTTATATTGGGATATGACTTACAGGACGGAAACTATTGCCGTCCGCAAGAGGGGCAGAAAGAGACTATCGTAGGTGTATCCAGTGAAGGTTTTATCAATCTGAAAAATGCATATGTATGGGGAGCATTTAATTTTGCACAAAACAATCTGACGGATGCTGGATATAATGCCTCCATTGCCGATCCATTCAGGGGAATGCCTTACTATATCGCAGACCAGCACTTAAGTAAATGGAGAAATCAATATTACGATCTGAAGTTTCGTGCAGCTACTCCTTTATTTGGTAATCATTGGGCATTGGGTTTGGAAGGTAATTATGTAGCTACATTAGCTGCCAAACAGCGTGACCCGCGTGTGGATACCCGTTTTTATACGCTGGAACTGACACCGGGGATTACTTACAGGTTGAATAATTCACACAAGTTTGGTGCAAGTTTCAAGTATAGTTCTATCAAGGAAGACTCAAGAATGAGTAATGTCAACTCTTATGTGGATCAAGATTATTATATATTATACGGTTTGGGAACAGCCATAAAAGGAATAGGCAGCGGTGTAACCAGCAATTATATTGGAGACCGTTTCGGTGGAGCTCTCCAGTACAACTTCAGTATGCCGTCTTTCAATTTACTGCTTGAGGGCAGTTACGATGTAAAAGCGGAAACTGTTCAGCAGAGCTATACGACTCCTAAAAAAATAGCCGGTGTAAAAGATAAAACCGCCCATGTTTCTTTAACGATGATTCAGGAAGGAAAGAACTATACCAATTATATGAGAACCACATATACAAACCGCAATATCGATGGTATTCAGTATATTTCTCAACGCGATAACTCAGAATCACAAAGTGGCTGGGTGGAATTATATAATAATATCCGTTCTACGTACAAGACACAAACCGCTTCTCTTAATTATGCATTAAGCAGAAACCGCGGGAATGAATATAGTTGGAAAGCAGAATTAAATGTGAATTATACCAATCAAGACGATGAATATTTAATGCCTAATTCTGTACAGAATGCAGAAAATTTATCTTTAGGCTTAGGTGGCAAAAAAAATTTTGTTTTAGGCAATAGTTTGAATCGCAGGCTTTTAATAGATGTTCATGTTGCGTATAACAATAATCTGGGAGGTGAATATGTATATGGTGGTAGCCATGCAGACTATCCGACAGTAACCGAATTACAACAAGGGCTGACTAATTATTATACTTGTGATTACTATCGTATTGGCGGGTCGGTTACGTATTCGCAACAAGTCAGCGAAAACAGACGTATGAACTTATTTGCAAAAGTTGTATTCGATCGTGTAAATACCTCTGACTATGATTATGATGGGCGTACTTATTTATCGATAAGTTTAGGATGTAATTTTTAATGCTACATAACGAAATCTATATTACAAAAACATGCGTAAATTAATAACTGGAAGTTTGATGCTCTGCAGCATATTATCTCTGCGGGCACAGACATTTGTTAAACCGGCTGTGAAAGTAAAGGACACCTCTTTTGCTGTAATTACAGATAAAGGGACATTTCAGGCTTGTGAAGCCGAGCTTAAAGCCTATCAGGAGATTCTAGGAAAGGAAGGGTTGCCTACGTTCATCGTATACAATGAATGGAAGAAACCGGAAGATGTAAAGAAAGTTATTGTTAAGCTCTACAAAAAGGATAAATTGGAAGGAGTGGTATTTGTCGGTGATATCCCTATTCCAATGCTCCGCAAAGCCCAGCATATGACTTCCGCTTTTAAAATGGATGAGAAAAACAATGACTGGAGAGATTCTTCAGTGCCCAGCGACCGTTTCTACGATGATTTCGACCTACAATTCGATTTTTTGAAACAGGACAGTGTCGAAAATAATTTCTTCTATTATAATTTGGCTATAAAATCTCCACAGCAAATTCGGTGTGACATATATTCTGCACGTGTCAAAGCTGTTGATAACGGCGAAGAACCGCATGCGCAAATCAGCCGCTATTTTAAAAAAGTGGTGGCTGAGCACCAGACAAACAATAAATTAGACCAATTCTTCTCCTATACAGGTGATGGCTCTTACTCTAACTCATTGACTGCATGGACACCGGAAACCTTTACTATCCGCGAACAGATGCCGGGCGTATTCGATAAAGAAGGACGAGCCCGTTTCATCCGTTATAATTTCAGCGATTATCCCAAGGACGATGTCATTAATATGCTGAAACGCACAGATCTGGACTTGTCTATTTTTCATGAGCATGGTATGCCCGAACGTCAATATCTTTCCGGTAGTCCCGCTACTAATAGGTGGAATGCTCATGTAGATGCAATGAAGTACTATTATCGTGGTTTAGCACGTAGAAAGCAAGACAACAAAAAGTCTTTCGACGAAATGCTGGATATGATGAAAAACACATACGGTTTGGACACTACTTGGATTGCAGGCTATGATGATCCCAAAGTAATTGCAGAAGATTCTTTACTAGACCTGCGCACCGGTATTATCCTATCGGAAGTTACAGAGTTTAAGCCTAATAGCCGTATGGTAATTTTCGATGCATGCTATAATGGTGATTTTCGGGAAAAAGATTACATTGCCGGACGTTATATCATGTCGGAGGGAAAATGCGTAACTACTTTTGCCAATTCAGTCAATGTACTGCAAGATAAAATGGCAAACGAGATGCTCGGCCTGTTAGGTATGGGAGCACGAGTGGGGCAATGGGCTAAATTGACGAATATTCTCGAATCGCACATTACCGGTGATCCTACTCTACGTTTTCAATCTATCAATGAGATAGATGCCAATGCTTTGCTCAAAGAGCCATATAACGAGTCCCGCATGTTGGAGTTATTACAGTCGCCCTATGCCGACATACAGAATTTTGCTTTGCACAACCTTTATCGCAATGACTATCCGGGTATTTCTGATTTATTAAGAAAAACTTTTGAAACTTCTCCGTTCATGATGGTACGTTTCACCTGCTTGGGATTGCTTGAGAAGATTGGTGACAAAAACTTCCGGGAAGTCTTACACTTGGCCATTACGGATTCCTATGAATTTATTCGTCGTACCTCTGTTCGTATGATGCAACATGTGGGACTGAACGAGTATGTTTATCCGCAAATCAAAGCCTACGTAGAAGACAACCTATCTGAGCATGTGGCATTTAATGTGAGTTTGGGACTTCAGGTCTTTGATCAGGCAGCCGTACAGGCGGCAATTGATAAAGTAATGGCTGAGACCTATGTGTTGCAAGACAAGGAGGAGATGCGTAAGGTTTTGGAGGATGCCAATAATACTCGTAGCATGCAAAAAGAGTTATTAAGCAAAGAAACCTCCGAACGTTGGCGCATCCTTTATTGCAATTTTCTGAAAAATTATATGGCACATGCCTGTGTAGACGGCCTCTTGGCTTTACTTACCGACTCCAGTGAAAGTGAAAAGCTAAAAACCTGTTTATTGGAGGCTTTTGCTTGGTTCACTCATTCTTATCGGAAGCCTGACATCCTTCGGGTATGCGATCAACTGAGAAAAGATAAGAGCTTATCCGAGAACCTTCGTGAAGAAGCCGACCGTACATATTACAGACTTAAAAATTAATTGGCCATGATTAAAAAAATAATATATCTGGCATTTCTTTTGCCATTGGCAGGAAATGCACAAACAACAGTCATAAAGCCATTGGTCAAGCAACCTACCGCTTTTGCTATTATAACAGATAACCAGACTTATGCAAATACCAAAGATGCCATGCATCAGTACAAAACTGCGGTTGAAGATGATGGTTTGGCAACTTATCTGATCAGCGGTGATTGGCAAAATCCAGATCAAGTCAAACAGATGATCATCAAAACATATCAAGAATGCCCTTCATTGGAAGGTCTGGTTTTAATAGGTGATGTGCCTGTCGCATTAGTACGTAATGCACAACATATGACTACTGCATTCAAAATGAATGAGAAAGCCTTTCCTTGGGATCAGTCTTCCGTACCTACCGACCGCTTTTATGATGATCTGAACTTAAAGTTTGAGTTCATCAGGCAAGACTCAGTAAATCATCAGCATTTCTACTACAAATTGACGGAAGACAGTCCCCAGCGGCTAAATCCTACTTTCTATTCGGCCCGTATCAAGTATCCGGAAAAGAAGGAAGGGGATAAATATGCGGCCATTGCCTCATATTTGAAGAAAGCTGCTGCTGCCAAGGCAGATAAGCATAATCAATTGGATCGGGTATTCTCATTCAATGGTGGTTCTTACAATTCCGATTGCCTGATTGTATGGATGGATGACGAAAAAGCTTATATGGAGAACTTTCCATTAGCTTTTGGTCGTCAAATGGGATTCAAACATTGGAACTTCCGAATGAAACACCCTATGAAATATAAGTTATTCAGCGAATTGCAACGAAAGGACCTTGACTTATTTATGTTTCATGAGCATGGAATGCCAACAGGGCAGCTTATTAATGATGAATTAGCATGCACTGATTTCAATAATCGTTATAAAATGTTGAAGAGTACACTTTATAATGCAGTCATGGCCCATGTTGGAAAACGTGACAAAGACACCTTACGTATTCAGATGCAAGAAAAGCGACAAGTGAATGAGGTGTTTTTTAAAGACCTGGACAATCCTAAGTTCTGGGAAGCAGACTCTCTTCACTACGCTGATGAACGTATCGTAACGGAAGATTTAATGAAGAGAAATCTTTCCACCAATCCGAAGATGATAATGTTCGATGCGTGCTACAACGGTTCTTTTCACGAAAACGACTATATAGCAGGACAATATATCTTTAATGACGGTCAGACATTGGTAGCACAAGGAAATACCCGTAACGTATTGCAAGACCGCTGGACTATTGAAATGATTGGTCTGTTGTCCCATGGTGTACGAGCCGGGCAATACAATAAGCTGATTGCATCACTTGAAGGTCATTTGTTTGGTGATCCCACTTTCCGTTTTGCTCCTATCGAAGCCAATACTTTAAGTACCGATATAACGATACACAAAAATGACAAAGCCTATTGGGAGAACCTGTTAAACAGCCCATACGCTGATGTACAAAGTTTGGCCATGCGTATGCTGGCTGATGCCGATACCCAAAAGGAATTGTCTCCGTTGTTCCTGAAAAAGTACCGGGAAAGCGGTTTCAACACAGTTCGCATGGAGGCTATCAAGTTGTTGAGCCGTTATCAGGACGACAACTTCATCAAAGCATTACGCGAAGGTTTGAACGATGCTTATGAAATGGTAGCTCGCCAAAGTGCCATTTATGCCGGATTTGTAGGTGACGATTCCTTATTGCCAGCTATTGTGGAAGCATTGATCGAACATAATGAACGTTTACGCGTACAAATGAGCGCCAACAAGGCTTTAAGCCTTTATCCGAAAGAGAAAGTGGAAAAAGTAATAGAGGACTTTTATGCAAAAGTTGACCGTTTGAATGAAAACGAGGAGAAAAAGCGGTTACTAAGAAGTCTGGAGAGAATGTTTGTACAAGAGGCAAAAGTCCATCAGACTTTGATGGATGTAGCTGCACCGGAAGCAAAACGTATCAGTGCAATCCGCAATGTGCGTAACTATACGTTCCATTTCCACGTGGATGATTATTTGAATGTAATTCGTGATGCCGGTAATCCACAGGAAGTACGTGTAGTAATGGCCGAAGCATTAGGTTGGTTTACCAATTCTGTACAACGTCCACACATTCTTGAAGAAATAAAGAAGATGCAACAAACAGCCAATCTTCCGGAAGATTTAAAAGCAGAACTTGAACAGACAATCAAAAGATTAAGTTTATAAATATGAAGAAATACATCCTTTGGGCAATTACCGCTTTGTGCTTACAGGATATGCAGGCGCAAACAGTTGTACATCCTAGTATAAAAACAAAGACTACTTTTGCAATTGTAGTCGATCAGAAAAGTTATGATGAAGCGAAAAGTGAAATTGATGCTTATCGTACCAGTATAGAAAAAGAGGGCTTAGGTACTTACTTGCTGATTGATGATTGGAAAAGGCCAGAACCTATTCGTGAGCAGCTTGTCAAATTGCATGAGAATGAGAAAACGCCTTTGGAGGGTTGCGTATTTATAGGTGACATCCCTATTCCAATGATTCGTGATGCACATCATCTATCTTCGGCTTTCAAAAGGTCTCCCAAAGCCAATTGGCAGAAATCAAGCGTTCCTTCCGACCGTTATTATGATGACTTCGGATTAAAATTTGATTATATTAAACAAGACAGTTTGATACCTGACTATCATTATATGACATTGCGTGCTGATTCTAAACAGTATATTTCACCGGATATTTATTCGGCCCGTATCCGTCCATTGCATTTAGAAGGGGAGAACCGGTATCAGATGTTACGCGATTACTTAAAAAAGGCTGTTGCCGAAAAAGCAAAGCAAAATGCATTTGACCAACTGACTATGGCCCGCGGCCATGGTTACAATTCCGAAGATCCTTTGGCATGGAGCGGTGAGCAAATGGCCTTACGTGAGCAATTGCCGCAAATATTCAAATCGGGTAATACAGTGAAGTTCTATGATTTTAACATGCGCTATCCGATGAAACCATTATACTTGAACGAGATTCAGCGCGAAGGATTAGATGTCATGCTATTCCATCATCATGGTGGCCCCACCATGCAGTATATCAATGGCTATGAAAATGGTTCCGGTATTAATTTGAGTATTGAGAATGCCAAAATATTCTTGCGAAGCAAAGTGCCTTCATACGCCAAGAAACATGGGCGTGAAGCTGCTATCAAAGAATATGCCAAGCAGTATGGGGTGCCTGAAAGTTGGTGTGCGGAAGCTTTCGATGAGGAGAAAATAAAATCGGATTCCATTGTAAACCGCAATATGGATATCTATACTGAAGATATTCGTCTTTTGACTCCTAATGCGCGTTTTATACTGTTAGATGCTTGTTTCAACGGTTCTTTCCATTTGGATGACAACATTGCAGGCTCTTACATATTTAATAAGGGTAAGACCATTGCTACTATGGGATGTACGGTTAACACCATTCAAGATAAATGGCCGGATGAATTTCTCGGCTTGTTAGCTGCCGGTATGCGCATCGGGCAGTTCACCCGTTTTACCTGCTTCTTGGAAAATCATCTGATCGGTGACCCGACTTTTCATTTCACCAATAATGCCGGGCTGGATATGGACATCAACCAAGCTTTAGTTGCGCAGGAAGGAAATGTTACATTCTGGAAAAAACAGCTGAATTCCCCTATGGCTGACATGCAGGCAATGGCGCTCCGTCAATTGTCAATGGCAAATTATAGTGGGCTCGTCGAACTACTGAAGAAAAGTTACTACGAATCGAACTATTTCGTAGTGCGATTGGAAGCATTACGTTTATTAGCTTTGAACTATCCGACAGAAGTTGCCGATGTATTGCAGACAGCCATGAATGACAGTTATGAGCTGATCCGTCGCTATGCGGTGGAATATGTTGAAAAGAACTGCAATCCGGAATTGTTGTCGGCATGGATAGAAAGCTATCTGTTGCGCGGACATGAAAACCGCCATCGTTTCAGAATCTTTAGTGCTATCAATACATTCGACCATGATATGGCTTTGAATGAATTGAAAAAACAGGCTGCCGATTGGTCTTTCTACGATTCTTCCTATGTGAATGAATTGTTGGAATACTTTCCTCGCCAAAAGAAAGGACTTGAAAGGGATTTTGCACTTATTGGCAATCCGGAAAGTACTACCAAGCAGATACAAAGCGAAATAAGTCGGTTCCGAAATAAACCTATCACTAAAGCCATTGATCCATTACTGAATATTATCAAAAATGAAAGCCAAGAAGAAGAGCTTCGTATAGCGGCTGCCGAAACATTGGGCTGGTATAATTTATACTATAATAAAGCAGATATAATCAAAGAACTTAACACATTTAGAACTTCCAATCAAAAGCTAATGAACGAAGTTACCAAAACAATTAATAGGCTGAAAAGTCAAAATAGGTAGAATCATCCAAACGATGAGATAGACCGGATCTAAAGGGCGGTTCTGTTATTCCTGAGCAGCCCTGGTTGACTTTGTTCGTGATGATGGAAATGGCTGATGTGGACAGTTCTATCTCATAGATTTCACGCATCTCCTCTTCTATGTCTGACACGCTCATTCCTTTGGCATATAGGGAGATAACAAGTTTTTCTTTAATATTATCGACACTATACAGGGACATTCAGTAAATGTCTATAGTATAACTCCTCAACCAGTTCCAGACACCAATCATTAAAACAGGGATATTCCTAAAATAATAAAATTTAAGGCAACTAATTCATTGCGAGTTAGTTGCCTTTTTTGTATCTTTAAGCATTCCCCCCAAAAAACGGTTTGACGGCCAAAACGGGGGTAATTAAAAATAAAAACACATGGTAAAGATACAAAAAATCTCAGAAATCGAACCTCGTTTAGGTTTTACCGAGTTCGATATGCTAAAAAAATATCGTCAAAGTTTTGCAACGAGTGAATTAGGTCGCCTCCATGCTCTGTTTCCTTTCTCGGAACTGGCCCGACAAATGCATTTGAAGTCCTCTGCTTTGGGGCGTAAAAGTTATTTTTCTCCCGAAGGTAAAATAGCCTTGATGGTCTTGAAGTCCTATACCAACTTTTCCGATGCACAACTGATTGAGCATTTAAACGGTAATATTCATTACCAGTTATTTTGTGGTGTTCAGATTGATCCGCTTCATCCACTAACCAATCCTAAAATCGTTAGTGCAATTCGTCAGGAACTAGCGCATCGCCTTGACGTTGAGCCCCTCCAGCTCATTCTTGCCGAGCATTGGAAACCTTATCTTGAGAACCTTCATGTCTGTATGACCGATGCCACCTGTTATGAAAGTCATCTGCGTTTCCCTACTGATACCAAACTCTTATGGGAAGGTATTGTATGGCTTCATCGTCATCTGTGCAAACATTGCCAGACCTTGCACATACAACGTCCCCGTAACAAGTATCTTGATGTACGCCGTGCCTATCTTGCTTATAGCAAACTGCGTAAACGCAGGAAATCACAGACTCGTATGATTACACGAAGGTTACTTCAGTTATTGGAAAAGTTACTTGACCAGCTGGAGCTGCTTCATTCATCCTACAGGAACAGGCTTACACTATCCTCTGATTACCAAAGACGTTTCTCGGTCATACAGACAGTCCTTGAGCAAGGGAAGAATTTATTTGCAGGCAAAAAAGTGTCCAACCGTATCGTGAGTATCGACCGGCATTACCTTCGCCCCATTATCAGAGGCAAGGAAACCAAATCCGTTGAATTCGGAGCCAAAGTCAACAATATACAGATAGACGGAATCTCCTTTATAGAACATATCTCCTTTAAGGCTTTTAACGAAGGAGTACGTTTGAAAGACTGTATTCATCTGCAACAACAACTGACCAAGGTTAGAGTTAAGGCGCTTACGGCGGATTCAATCTATGCTAATAATGCCAACCGGAAATTTTGTACTAAATATCATATAAGTACTTCCTTTAAGCGTAAGGGCAGAGCCGCCAAAGATGAGCCGCTTCGTAAGATCTTGCGGTCGGAACTCAGCCGTGAAAGAGCTACCCGCCTGGAAGGAAGTTTTGGAACGCAGAAACAACATTACTCACTGGCCAGGATAAAAGCTAGAAACAGGAAAACGGAAGTACTTTGGATTTTCTTTGGGATACATACAGCCAATGCGGTATGTATGATAGAAAAGGTCAAAAGAAAAAAAAGAACAGCTGCATAATCAGACTAAAATAACAAGAAAAGAGGAGAGGTTTTAACTTCCCCTAAAAAAGACATGTACATAATGCATGGGTGGAAAGGAAAAAATAATAATATGTAAATAATATTTCATGAAAGACAGAAAACTGGGGAGGTTGAACGAAAAAAATCAAAAGAAAAGCTCACGTAAAGTAAAACTTTTCTCTTGATTTATTAGAAAGAGGAACATTTACGGAATATCCCTAAGTAACTTTACAAA
>OGXM01001132.1_pt1 | contig 15388 bp, 11 predicted proteins | sample 1576271 | NCBI WGS metagenome assembly OGXM01 (sample SAMEA3541579, study PRJEB24748) | human gut metagenome | biome: human gut; feature: human-associated habitat; material: faeces | place: China | collected 2012 | reverse complement strand
GGGGACGTATCTGGAACAGAATAAATATTACATTGAGCGGGTGCTTGGAGATGGCGGATTTGGAATCACGTATCTTGGGTATGATGTGAAGCTGCAGCGGAAGGTTGCAATCAAAGAATTCTATATGCGCGGGTACTGCTACCGGAATCCCGGAGATCCGAATGTTTACACCGAGGCAGGTGAAAAACGTGAGAATTTCGAGAAGATGAAACAGCAGTATATTGAGGAAGGTCGTGTGCTGGCTGCCTTGGGAGAGCAGCCTGGTGTGGTAAATGTCTACACGTTTATTGAAGAGAACAACACAGCTTACCTTGTCATGGATTTTGTGGAAGGACAGTCGCTGGATGCATATGTGAAAGGTCGGGGAGGCAGGTTATCTGTGTCCGAGACTCTGGCAATCATGCGTCCGGTTATCCGTGCGTTGGCAGGTGTACATAAACGAGGTGTGATCCACCGGGATATCAGCCCGGACAATATCATGATCACACATGACCGAAAGGTGAAGCTGATTGATTTTGGCGCTGCGCGAATGTATGGAAATTATAACTATCTCCGCGTGCAAAAGGGTGGATATTCGCCAATCGAACAGGTGACACCGGGAGCGCAGATTGGACCGTATTCCGATGTATATGCGCTTTGTGCGACGATGTATACTTGCATGACCGGGGTGAAGGTGCCGCATGCCGTTGAGCGGGCAAAGCAGGACAGACTTGTGCCGCCATCTGCGATGGGACTTGTGATCGCACCGCAGGAAGAAGCTGTTTTGATGCAGGGACTTGCAATTGATCCGGCACAGAGGTATGCAAATGCGGAACAGTTGTATCAGGCATTGTACGAGACGTCGATGGAGCAAACAGGAAGCGTATCCATGATGACGCACAGTGGAATATCTCAGATGTTGGCGGATATGCAGGAAGACCGGAAAAAGCAGGCACATAGAAAAAAGCAGATTGGTATGGTCTGTGGTATTGTTCTGTTGTTGGGTATTGGAACTTTTATATATTTTCAGAGGACGCGAAATGGGGATGAGACAACGGCTGCTTCCGAAGCAACGACACAGCAGATCTTACAGACGGAGATAGATGCGAGTCCGGTGGAGGAAGTGGATTGTACTGCATATGCGCAGGAGTTTTATGATTTATGTGCGAAGCAGCACGAAGCAAAGGGGAATACTCTGACACAGAGGGATGAATTTACAGTTGCTGCTAAAGAGACAGCGGCAAAAAGCGCGGCGTTGGTATATACCAGCATGGATGAATTAAATGCCGCGTTAACGGAGATTGGCAATCAGGCGATTGCCACATATAAGATACCGAATACCGGATGGGTGACATATACATTTTCTTTAAAGGAAGATGTCGCGACGGTAAAACAGGCATTGGATACTTATATTGCACAGATGAACGAGGAAAATCAGGGGACCGTGGATTTGGATAATTGTGCGTATCTTGGCGTCAGCGTAGCGCGAGCGCAGGATGGTACATATTTCTGGGCAGTATTTTATCAATAAAGAACAGGAAAACATAAGAAAAAAGGAGAATATGGGGGATTTTGAAATGGATAAAAACGGGGATTTTAAGGAATCGTCAAAGGACAAATTGAATCGTGCCATCGCATCTATGTGCGATGAATGGTTGTTGATTGAGGAGATTGATCTGGAAGCGGATACATTTGAAATCCTGCACGATAATTTGCAGAAGCAGGGGATTCCGGTACCACGGAATTGTAGTTACAGCCAGCAGAATTTCGAGATGCAGGAGCTGGTTGCACCAGAATATCAGGAATATCGTTATAATTTCGGTGTGCGGGATAATCTGCGCAAGCTTCTGAAGCAGAGCGATACCGCGGAATGCGAGTATATTGTATGCACGGGAGAAAATGTATGGCGCAGAGATGTGTTCAGGGTAGTTGAATGGAAGGAAGAGGAACCGAAGATTTTGAACTGGTTCCACATGAATATTGACAGCAAGAAGTCTGCAGAGTTAAAACAGCGGCAGGCGATTCGGGATGCATATCTGCAAAGTGAGCAGGCATACGCCATCAAAAATATGTATCTCAAGCGGCTGAACGAGGAATTGCAGATGCCGATCAACATGATCGTCGGAAATGCATCCGTTGCGCGGACATTTGTCACGAATCCGGAACGTGTGACCGCGTGTATCGAGGAGATTTCCCTTTCAGCAAAGGCAATCTTCCGTATGGTGCGTCAGATGATCAATACAGACGCGATACAGCAGGGTACGACGCTGTTGCAGATGCAGCAGACATCTGTAGAAAATCTGTGGAGAAATACGCTTGATATTGTCAAGCCATCCATGCGGCTTCGGCGGCACACAATGCATCTGGACATGGCACAGCTTTACCATCGCAATGTGATTGGCGATGTGGAGAAGATGCAGCAGATATTGTTGAATTTATTGCAAAATGCAATTGATTATACGCCATATCAGGGCGAGATATTTTGTGGGATCAAAGAGAAACCGATGGACGAAACGACCGGATACTTTGAATTTTATGTGCAGGACAATGGAGTCGGTATGTCTGAGGAGTTTCGGAAGATTATGTTCGAGCCATTTGCAAGAGAGCATTCAGACCGGATTGAGCGTGTGGAAGGCTCTGGCTTGGGGTTGATGATCGTGCAGAATTTGGTTCGTCTGCTGGATGGAGAGATTGAGGTTGAGACAAAGACTGGTCATGGGACGAAGATTACAGTTGGAATGAAACTGCGATATGGAACAGAGTCCAAGGATGCCGAAGGAGAGATCCAGTATTTTGACTGGAGCGATTGGGAATCTGCGCGCGAGAGGAAAACGATGTTTTCCGGACAGCATGTGCTGGTTGTAGATGATAATGATATTACCGCTTCGATTGAGGAGCAGATTTTGACAGAACGTGGACTTGTTGTTGACCGCGCGATCAATGGAGAGGATGCAATCTGCATGTTTGAACGGTCACCGGCGCATTACTATGATCTGATATTGATGGATATGGGATTGCCGTTTATGGATGGTTATGCAACAACAATGGGGATACGACAGCTTCGCGAGGATGGAAGGACGGTTCCAGTGATTGCGTTGTCTTCCCGGTTATATGCAGACGATGAGTTTCATGGAGAAGAATATGGAATGAAAGCAAGGCTTCAAAAACCTGTCAGTGCAAGGAAACTGATGGAAGCCGTGCGCGAATATATATAAAATTAAGGAGTCGCAAAAGAAAATGCCAGTTACAGAGTACCTAGAGAGAAATGCCAGATTGTACCCGGATGAGGTTGCACTGGTGGAGTTGAATCCGGATGAGCCGGATACGAGAAGAACTTCGTGGAAGGAGTTCGAGCTGATACAGCCATCGAGATTTGAGCCGTATCGAAGAGAGATTACATGGAGTGTCTTCGATGAGAAGGCAAACCGGTTTGCCAACATGCTGATCGGGCGAGGCATCAAGAAGGGCGATAAGGTCGCAATCCTGATGTATAACTGTCTGGAATGGCTGCCGATTTATTTCGGCGTTCTGAAGACAGGAGCCATCGCCGTGCCGTTTAATTTCCGGTATGATGCAGAAGAGATTTTATATTGTGCAGAGCTCGCAGAGGTTGATATGATCGTGTTTGGCCCGGCGTTCATCGGACGAATCGAGACAAATGCAGAGCGGCTTTCCAAGGGAAGACTGTTGATCTATGTCGGGGATAACTGTCCGGAATTCGCAGAGAGCTATCATCAGCTCGTAGCAGATTGTTCGAGCCATGCACCAAATGTGGAGATCACAGACGATGATTTTGGAGCGATTTATTTTTCATCCGGAACGACAGGATTCCCGAAGGCAATTTTACATAAACACCAGAGCTTAACACAGGCCGCACAGATGGAGCAGAAGCATCACGGCACGAGCCGTGATGATACGTTCCTGTGTATCCCGCCACTGTACCATACCGGTGCGAAGTTCCACTGGATGGGAAGTCTGGTGGCAGGCAGCAAGGCTGTGCTCTTAAAGGGCACAAAACCGGAGACGATTCTCTCCGCTGTGTCGAGTGAGCATTGTACGATCGTCTGGCTGCTCGTTCCGTGGGCACAGGATATTCTGGACGCGTTAGACCGCGGGGACCTGAAGTTAGAGGATTATGAGCTTTCGCAGTGGCGGCTTATGCATATCGGTGCACAGCCGGTACCGCCATCGCTGATCAAGCGCTGGAAAGAATATTTCCCACATCACCAGTACGATACGAACTATGGACTTTCCGAGTCAACCGGACCGGGCTGCGTGCATCTGGGTGTGGAGAATATCCATAAGGTCGGTGCGATCGGTGTGCCGGGTTACCGTTGGGAATGTAAGATCGTGGACGAGAACGGTGTGACAGTCCCACAGGGCGAAGTCGGAGAGCTCTGTGTCAAAGGACCGGGCGTGATGACCTGTTATTACAGAAATGAAGAAGCAACCGCAGAGACAATCAAGGATGGCTGGTTGTTTACCGGAGATATGGCAAGACAGGACGAGGACGGATTCTATTTCCTTGTCGACCGGAAGAAGGATGTCATCGTCAGTGGAGGCGAGAACATCTATCCGGTACAGATCGAAGATTTCCTGCGCAAGCATGACAAGATCAAGGATGTGGCAGTTATTGGACTTCCAGACCGCCGGCTGGGCGAGAAGACGGCCGCCATCATCGAGATTAAGGACGGTATGACCTGTACCGAGGAAGAGATCGAGAACTTCTGTCTGGAGCTTCCAAGATATAAGAGACCAAAGCAGATTATTTTCCATGAGATTCCGCGTAATGCGACCGGAAAGATCGAGAAGCCGAAACTGCGTGAGATGTACGGCGCAGACAAGCTGGTAGAGAAGGAAAATGAGGCATAAAGAACAAAAGGAGTAAATTATAAATGAAAGAATTGATGTTAGGAAATAAGGCACTTGCACGCGGTCTGTACGAAGCCGGATGCAAAGTGATTTCCAGTTATCCGGGTACACCGAGTACAGAGATCACAGAGGAAGCCGCTTTATACGATGAGATCTATTGTGAGTGGGCACCAAATGAGAAGGTGGCTATGGAAGTGGCACATGGCGCGAGTCTGGGTGGAGTCAGAAGCGCAACGGCAATGAAGCATGTTGGATTGAATGTGGCAGCAGACCCATTGTTCACGATCTCTTATCAGGGATTAAATGCAGGTCTGGTTGTCTGCGTGGCAGATGATCCGGGTATGCATTCTTCCCAGAATGAGCAGGATTCCAGACACTATGCTGAAGCTGCAAAGGTGCCGATGTTAGAGCCGGCAGATTCAGAGGAAGCGCGCGTATTTGCAAAGCGTGCGTACGAATTATCTGAGAAGTTCAATACACCTGTATTCCTTAAGATGTGCACGCGTGTAGCACATTCACAGAGTGTTGTAAATACGGAGGAGCGGATCGTTCCAGAGCAGGTTCCTTACAAGAAGGATCCGACAAAGGTTATGATGACGAAGAATTCCCGCGATGCGCATGTGCGCGTGGAGCAGCGGACAAAGGATCTGATCGCATTTGCTGAGAATTGCGATCTGAACCGCGTGGAGATGGGAGATACATCCATCGGATTTATCACAAGCTCCACATCGTATCAGTACGCAAAGGAAGTGTATGGCGATAATGCAAGCTATCTGAAGCTTGGTATGATCTGGCCGCTTCCAGAGAAGCTGATTTTAGACTTTGCAGAGCATGTGGATAAGGTTGTAGTCTTGGAAGAGTTAGATCCATTTATTGAGAATCACTGTAGAAAGCTCGGTCTGGAAGTTGTCGGCAAAGAGACATTCCCGATCTGTGGCGAATTCTCACAGAATCTGGTGCGTACGGCACTTGGCGGAGATGCACCGGAAGAGCTGGCACTTGCCGATGAGATTCCGGGACGTCCACCAGTTATGTGTGCGGGCTGTCCACACCGTGGAATCTTCTACATCCTTTCGAAATTAAAGTGTATGGTCTATGGTGATATCGGATGTTATACATTGGGCGCCGTGGCACCGTTGAATGCGATGGACTTAAATGTCTGCATGGGTGCGTCTTGCTCCGGTCTGCATGGCTTTAATAAAGCGATGGGCGAACAGGGCGAGAAGATGAGTGTCGGTGTAATCGGAGATTCGACCTTCATTCATTCCGGTATTACCGGTATTACAGATATCGCTTACAATATGAGCAATTCGACCGTGATTATCCTGGATAATTCAATCACAGGTATGACCGGACATCAGCAGAATCCGACAACCGGTAAGAATCTGCGTGGTGAACCGGCCGGTAAGGTGAATCTCGAAGCGCTCTGTGCAGCACTTGGATTCAACCGTGTCACAGTTGTTGATCCGTACGATCTCGCAGAGGTGGAGCGTGTCGTGAAGGAAGAGCTTGCCGCAGAGGAGCCAAGTATCATTATCAGCCGCCGTCCGTGTGTTATGATCAAGGGTACGGTACATAAGCCGCCAATCAAGGTGGATACCGATAAATGTGTCGGCTGTAAGATGTGTATGAAGATCGGATGTCCTGCGATTTCCGTGCGGGATAAGAAGGCAGTGATCGATACAACGTTGTGTATCGGTTGTGAAGTATGTACACAGATGTGTAAATTCGGCGCATTGTGTCCGGCAGCAAAGGAGGGCAGGTAAGATGGAAACAAAGAATATTATGATCGTCGGTGTCGGCGGACAGGGTACGTTGCTTGCCAGCAAGATATTAGGACATGTGCTGCTCTCACAGAATTTTGATGTGAAGGTTTCCGAGGTGCATGGTATGAGCCAGCGTGGCGGAAGCGTTGTCACATATGTAAGATATGGTGAGAAGGTGTATTCACCGGTCATTGACAAGGGCGAGGCAGATGCGATTGTCGCATTTGAGAAGCTCGAAGCGGCAAGATGGATTTCCTACCTGAAGAAGGGTGGACAGATCATCGTGAATACACAGGAGGTAGAGCCGATGCCGGTCATCACAGGCGCTGCGGAGTATCCACAGGAGCTTGTCTCCAAGATGGAGGCAGCCGGTGCGAATGTCGATGCGAAGGATTTCCTTGCTATCGCAGAGGAGGCAGGTTCTGCCAAGGCGGTAAATATCGCACTCATGGGAAGACTTTCGAAGTATTTTCCGGAGATTCCGGAAGCAGCATGGGAGGAAGCAATCGATGTGATCGTTGCGGAGAAGTTCCGTGCACTCAACCACAAAGCATTTGAGCTTGGAAGAAATGCATAGATGATAAGCGTAAAAAGGGCATAGTTGATGTGCCCTTTTTACGTATGTGATGTATTTGCGTGGCTTTGCGGAGCTGTTACAGATAAGTGTAAACTTTGCCTGAAAACACCTTTCCTTTGTTCATGTAATATAAGGACATCAGCAAGAGCTGAAAAACAAACGAACAAAGGAGAGGTAAAAATGAAAAGATTGGAAATTGCGCAGTATATTGCACTTGGAGCAACTTGTATGACAGTATTGGGGTTCGTGATCAACCTCGCCACACAGAGCAGATGGAGTATAACGATGTGTGGATATGGTGTGATGATCGGATTGATCTCATACTTTTTCGGAGGAATCAAAACTGCGGTGAAGATGGCGGGAAAGATTGCAAAATGGGGCTGGATCATTCTGCCGTTTCCGTATGATATTGTGACCGGTCTGGTTGCATTTTTTATTTCGATATTCGTGTTTATGGCGTTGCCGATTGTTCCGATCCGTAAGGCGTACAAGGAACAGTCAATGGAGTAAATGGGTGCCTGTGACAGGCATCTCACAGGATGATGTACAGGATAATATATGGAAGAAAATGGATTTGAGACAAGATTGATAAGAGAAGAGATCGGAAGATGTGAGGATCTGGATGAGCTGAAAGCGCGGATTTTTCCACTGCTACAGTCACAGCAGGAGCTGTGGATGCAGAAGATGCAGGAAATCCTTGCAGAGAGCGGGCTTACGAAGTCTGCATTTGCGAAGCGGTGCCGCGTGAGCCGGGTGTCGGTCGACAAATGGTGCAAGGGAGCGATCCCGAAGAACCGCGAGACATTTCTTCGAATCGGCATGGCGGCGGAGTATGATCTGGAGAAGATGAACCAGCTTCTGCGTCGATACGGGCAGTACCCGGAGCTTTATTCGAAAAGCTTGGAAGACTGTGTCTGTATCTACGTGTTAAATCACAGGGTTGAAATGGATGGTTTCGGAAACAGTGCATCTGAAAAGCGCGGGGAAGCGTATGGACTGACCGCCTATGATTACATATTGTCGCAGATTAAGGAGAACATGACGGCGGATACAGATATGGAAATCCCGGATATCAATACGGCACAGTTTGCCGAGCAGTTATCACAGGTGGAGAATGCAGATGCCTTAACGCAGTTCATCTATGACAATATCGCAACATTCTCCTCAGCATATCAGAAGTTTTATGCCTATGTGAAAATGTATGTGACGATCAATTACCAGCGGTATTCGTCGAGCGTGGCGAATCTGGCAGAGGGACAGGGCTGGTCGTCGTCGCTGCGGCAGTGCGTGTCTGCGATACGGCAGAACAAATGGTATCCGACGCGGAACAAGATTATCTCGCTGGGACTGCATCTGAGCATGGATCATGAGCAGATCGACGAGATGCTTACGCTGGCACATATGGAACCTTTGTGTGCGAAGAACCTGTTTGAGAGTGTGATCCTGTTTATTCTGGATGATGCGGAACTGAACAATATGCTTGATACGGAATCGGAGGAATTCGATCCGGATGAGTTATGCCGCTATGCGCGCAAGGTGCTGCTGGAGCTTGACCTGCCGGAGATTGACGCATTTCTCGCGGAGCTTCCGGATCTCGATACGGATATATGGTAGGATGGAAAATAATTTAATCGTAATTGAAAATGGACAATTGAATATCTATTTGCTGGACAATCAGGTTGTCTGGGAGGTTGGACGGATGTCGAAGGAGCATACACCGGATATCCCGATGCATGCAACGACAATCAGCCGTAGGCATGGGCGGTTTCAGAATATGGACGGTATCTGGTTTTACATGGATGAAAACCCGAAGAATGGTACGATCCGCAATTGGAAGAAATTATCTTCCGGGTTGCATGGGCGCGTCAAGCCGGTGATGGTTTCGCCGGGGGATGTGTTCGTCTTCGGTGGCGGCGAGGATGCGGTCGTAAGTCCGGCAACGGTGTGGGCGTTCTTCCGGACGCGGTACTATGATGCGCCGTGGCGGGCGATGGATTCGCGAGGCTACAGCAAATTCCTGATCGTGGATGGGGATATCCGGATGAAGTTAGCAGACCCGGAGCCGGGAAGTGTGGTAGAATGTGAACACGGGATGGTGATCTATATGGGTGCGCTTACCTATGTGATCGGACCGTTGAAGGTGATGGGAAGTAAAGGGAGTACAGATGGAACCAATTATTACAGAACAAATTGAGAAATTTCAGTCCGGAGATTTCAGCGGATATGAGAGCTTTTATTATGCGACATCGCAGACGGTCTATACGATGCTGCATACGATTATTCCGGATGAGAACACTGCGGCAGAGCTGATGCCGAAGGTATATGAGAAAATCTATGCGAATGTGCAGACGCTTCCACAGACAGAGGCATTTTATGCGTGGAGCGCAAAGCTTGCAAATGAGGAAGCTTTGGAGTACTTAAAGGGAAATGCTGTATCGACAGGAAATTCTGACATGCAGCCAGACACGGATTCTGTAAATGCACAGACTATGGAATCGGCAGACAGCAGTTCGGATATGCCGTTCTATGATTATGCAGCGGAGGATGAAGCCCTTGCGATTACGGAGGATTTATCTGAGGATCGCGTATTTACAGAGCATGTGCAGGCTGTGATCGAGGCGTTATCACCGATGGAAAAGGTCGTATTCCAGTCGTATTATTATTTTGGCGAGAGCGTACCTGCGATCGTAGAAAAAACGGGATGTACAACGCGGGTGGTAAAGCATACACTTGGACAGACACGGACAGCCATGCTTTCTGCAATCACTGAGCTTGTGCAGGCACCAGCATATGCGGTACAGCAGGAGAATTCGCATAAATTCAGCTTGAGGGATACACCTTGGTTGTATATTTTGTTTCAGAATTATATTGGAAAGGTGACGGGCATCGCGCATGTTGGAATCACAGGAAGTGCGGCTGGTGCAATCGCGATGGTCGGACAGGCTGGTGGCGTGGCAGGAACATCTGCGCTAATCGGACAGGCAGGTGGTATTGCAGGAACCGCGGCAGGACAGGCCGGGAGTGCTGCAGGTGCAGCGGTAACCGGACAGGCAGGCGGAGCTACAGGTGCAGCAGCAAAAGCATCCGCGCATGGGATTGCAAAATTCCTTGGTACGGTTGGCGGAAAAGTGGCAGTTGGAGTCGTCGGAGTGGCAGCGGTTGTAGGAATCGGGCTGGGAATCCATCATGCATCGGCAAAACCGGAAAAACACATTGTAGCAATAGAAGAAGAGAATGGCAGTGGAGCGCTTATGTGGGAGGATGGACCGGCACCCGTACAGGAGGCAACAACTGAAGAGGTTTCTTGGGTTGACTTGAAATTGGAAGAGACGCGTCAAAATGTAGATAGTTATCGTACAACCGGAAGTGGTACACGGGGAGACGACGCGGAGGTTGGCGAGTCTTTGGCTCCATATGAGCGGAAGAATTGTTTTTATGCCGTGGCGGATATCAATGGAGATGGCATGGAAGACATTTACTTTGGATATTGGAACAGTGAGACAAGACAGATTGAAATACGACACACCTATGAACGGGATGACATTGACGGAATCGTTACATATTACCAAAAGGATCTGTATCTGTCGGATCAGGCAAAAGAGTTTTTGTATGATAAAGTAGACAGCCGATTTGAACTGATTTCAGATTATATGGATAACGAGTCTAGCGGAGGTGTGGGATATTTGAAGATCGATACAGGTGGTGGTGAAAAATATTACAAGGTAATTGCCACTACATGGTATGTGCATGGCGGTTCGGATGGAGCGGTCAATTATGATAATTATGATTATGATTTTCTGCTAAGACAGATGAGGGATGAAAACTATAGTGGTTATTATCAGGAGGTTTCCGCTTCGGAGTTTGAGACGTATAAAGCGTCATTTACATACAAAAAACTGGAATGGCATCCTTTGTTTGAGGACGAAACAATTCTGAACGAAGATCCGTCAATCCCAGATGCGGATGGGAAATTCTAAATAAAAAAACATTTAAGTGAACAATCAGAGGGAGTAAATGAATCCAATCATTACAGAGCAACTTAACAAATTTAAAAATGGAGATTTTGGAGGGTATGAAAGCTTTTATAATGAGACAGTAAACACGGTCTACACGATGCTTCATACAGTTGTCCATGATTCAAATGTAGCGACATCGTTGGTGCCACAGGTATACGATAAAATCTACCAGAATGTGACAAGCTTGGAACAGACCAACGGATTTTACCAATGGGCTGCAGAGCTTGCAAATGAGGAGGCACTGGGATATCTGAAGGAAAATGGATGGACAGAGATTCATAATGATTCTGTTGAGAATACTTATGAACAGGCGGTAGACGGGAAATTTTATGATTATGCGGTGGAAGATGAGGCGTTAACTATAACGGAAGATGCAGTTTTGGATACTTCTTTTGTTACAAGAGTGCAGGAAATTGTAACTACGTTGTCACCGATGGATCGTGTCGTTTTTCAGGACTATTATTATTTTGGTGTTAGTGTGCCAGAGATTGCAGTGAAGACAGGATGTAAAGATTCGGATATCAGATATACACTGAGTCAGACACGGACAGCTATTTTGCAGACAATCGCACTGGCGCCTGTGGATGATTCGGAAAATGGAAATTCCAATATTAGAAGATATCGTTTGGCAGAAGTGCCATGGATGTGGATTGCATATCAGAATTTCCTTGCATATACACTTGGGATTGATACGATTAGCATTGCAGGATGGTTGGCTGACATATTTGGACAGATAGTAGGAAGTGGGATAGCAGTAAGCGGAATGGATGCAGAAGGAACTGCAACCGGAGCTGTGTCAAATGGTGCGTTCTCAGTTGGAGCTGGTGTGCCCGCGGGAGAAGCAACGGGTGCAGCGGCTGGAAGTGTCGGAGCTTCTGGTACGAGTGGAGGTGTGGCAGCAATCTTTGGTACAATTGGTGGAAAAATTGCAATCGGTATCGTTGGGACTGCAATGGTAGCAGCAATCGGCGTTGGTGTGCATCACGTTGTGACAGAAAATCAGTCGACTACCGAAAAGACGGCTGTGTCGACAATGGGAGATGCTTCAGAAAACGAAATTATTACGAAGTATACTTCCTATGAAGCGGTGTTAGCGGACTTAAAACAGTGCATTGAACAGGGAACAACCTATGAAGCCAGCGAGAATTTTACAGATAAGAGTAAAAATAAAGATGCGTTTTATGTGATTGATGATTTCGATGGGGATGGAACGGATGAGTTAATAATTGGTCAGTGGAACGCGGTGATTGGAGGAATGGATATTGGGGATGTATTTACGATGCGTGACGGAAACGTTGTAAAGATTTTCACCTGCAATTATGGGTATGGAGACAATGGTCAGAGCGCGGTTCTTTATAATGATGGAATCATATATGAAAATGCAGAAAAGATAAATTTTGAAAATGAACAGGCTTTGGAGTGTAAATATGTTTATAATATCAGATGGAGAATTGCAGGCGGAACCTGTAACTTTGATATTGCAAAGATTACATATAGTGCAGATGGGGAAGGCAGAAGTGCATATCAAATAATTTTTATTCATGATGAAAAGGCATTAAGCATGTTTGATAACACAGTTGAAACAGGTTTTTCGGCAGTGCAGAATCTTGTTGATTCTGCGCCAGAAATATATATAAAACCGACGGTAAATGAAGACTTGGGTGATGGTTTAAATATATATAAGACAAGCTGGAAGACCTTATATGATGATAATTCCTATATGAACACGGATAGTGGTCCAAAACCGGATGCGGATGGGAAATTCTAATACCAAATCAAAATGAAAAACGAGGAACAAATCTATGAAGAAACTGGCAATATTTTTCCCGGGAATCGGATACCATGCGGACAAACCGCTCCTATATTACAGCCGGAAGCTGGCGGGCGAGGCAGGCTATGAGCAAATTGCTTTGAAATACGATTATCAGGCGGGCAATATCCGTGGGAACAAAGAGAAGATGGAAGCGGCTTTCCATGCACTGTATGCACAGGCGGAAGCACAGCTTGCAGATGTTGATTTTACAGCATATGCAGAAGTGCTGTTTGTATCGAAAAGCGTTGGTACGATTATCGCATCTGCCTATGCACAGAAACTCGAAGAAACGGGAACGGAAGCAGAACTCCGCCATATCCTATACACGCCGCTGGAAGCAACCTACAACTTTGCCCCGAAGCATGCGGCTGCATTTATCGGAACGGCTGATCCGTGGAGTGATGTGCCTGCAGTGATCCGGATGAGTGAAGCGCAGGGCGTTCCGATGCATGTCTACGAGAATGCAAACCATTCGCTGGAGACTGCGGATACGTTGCACAATCTGAAAATCCTGCAGGATGTGATGGAGAAAACCAAAGCAATTATATAATACAAAAGCCCCTGTTGCAGTCAGGTGTGATTGGGAATATATCCACAGACGCAATCGGGGCTTTTTGTTATGGTAAGCAGAATGTTTAATTATCAAACGTTGCCGCTTTTGCTAACGCAACATCGATGTTCACACAGAAGTTCTCTTCGCCAAGTTTCTCTACGAAGCCGGCTTTCTCCATTACATGGCGTGGCTGCTCATTCACGTGGGAGAGCAGTAAGTGGATGCCCTTCTTCTGGCATGTTTTGTATGCTTCTTCCAGTGATTCCAGTCCGGTGATGTCCATAGCCGGGACATCGCGCATACGAAGAATCAGAACATTCTTGTGCTTTTCGTGTGTAAATGCAAGGTAGTCATTTGTCTCCGCGAAAAACATCGGACCGAGAATTTCATATACCATTGTGTTGCGTGGTACATTCTTCAGGTCAGTGTGCTCGGAGATCTCGTTTTTGTCCAGATCTTCCTTGTAGATCCATGGTTTCACTTCGCCGACATCAGACATTCGCTTCATGAACAGGAATGCTGCCATGACCATACCAATCTCGATAGCCACAACCAGATCGAAGAATACCGTCAGAAGCAGAGTGGTGATCAGGACGAGAATATCGCTTTTCGGTGCGGTTTTGATCATGTGGCCAAATGTCTTGAAGCCGCTCATGTTGTAGGCAACCATGATCAGGATTGCGGCAAGACAGGTCATCGGAATCATAGATGCATACGGCATCAGGAACAGCAGGATCAACAGCAGGGTGATCGCATGGACGATACCAGCGATTGGTGTACGTCCGCCGTTTTTGACATTGGCTGCGGTTCTGGCGATCGCTCCGGTTGCCGGGATACCGCCGAAGAGAGACGACATGATGTTACCGACGCCCTGACCGACTAACTCCGCATTCGAGCGGTGGTGTCCACCGATCATACCATCGGATACAACACAGGAAAGCAGCGATTCGATCGAAGCCAAGATTGCGATTGTAAATGCCGGTGAGATCAGCTCTTTCACCAGTGCGAACGAAAGCTGCGGGGCGGCGAATTTCGGGAAGCCTGCCTTAATCGTGTACAGATCCCCGATCGTAGCAACCGGAAGTTTGCCGAGCTGGACAATCAGTGTGGTTACAAGGATTGCAATCAGGCTGCCCGGAATCTTCGCAGATACCTTCGGCCAGAAGATCTGGATCAGCAGCGCGAGCATACCGATACCGAACGTCATCCAGTCAATCGTGTGAAATGCTTTCGCATAGGCAGCACATTTATCAACAAATTCGGATGGTACAGCCCCCATGGACAGACCGAAGAAGTCCTTGAGCTGTCCGGCGAAGATACCGATTGCGATACCAAATGTAAAGCCGACCGTGATTGTTTTCGGGATAAATTTGATCAGATTGCCGAAATGGCACAGTCCCATGATGATCATGATGATACCATACAAAAAAGTAGCGATTGTAAGTCCGGTCATGCCATATTGGGCGATGATGCCGTAGATGATAACAACGAATGCTGCGGTCGGACCGCCGATCTGCACGCGGCTGCCACCGAGCAGGGAGATGAAGAATCCTGCGATAATGGCTGTGTACAGACCCTGCTCCGGATTGACACCGGAGGCAATGGCAAGTGCAATCGACAAAGGCAGTGCGATGATCGCCACGATGATACCTGCGACGATATCCTTCACAAACTGTTCCTTCGTATATGTTTTCATAGTGCTAAAAAGTTTCGGTTTTATATATTTGAGCTTTTCCATGTCAGTAAAATCCTTTTCGCTTTATTTAAAATGTAGTATAACGATGTCAGTCTCCAACTTGATTATTTCATCCA
>OGXM01001127.1_pt1 | contig 15421 bp, 10 predicted proteins | sample 1576271 | NCBI WGS metagenome assembly OGXM01 (sample SAMEA3541579, study PRJEB24748) | human gut metagenome | biome: human gut; feature: human-associated habitat; material: faeces | place: China | collected 2012 | reverse complement strand
GGTCATCGTGGCCAACGTGATCGTGGATATCCTGTACAAGATCATCGACCCGCGCATCAAGCTGCAGTAAAAAAGGAGGAACGCGTTATGGAAAACATCAAAAAGAATCCTCTCAGCCTGCAGCTGAACGCTGACGACTTTCTGCCTGCCAGCAACGAGGAAAAGCAGAGCCTTGTGATCATGCGCGAGAGCGTCAACTTCTGGAAGGACGGTCTGCGCCGCCTGAAGAAGAACAAGATCGCCATGGTCAGCTTTGTGTTCATCATCGCCATTGCCATCTTTGCCTACCTGCTGCCTGCCGTGTGGCCCTACAGCTACTCGGAGCAGGTGAAGGGCAGCAACAATCTGGCACCGTTCGAGTACTCTGCCTCTGAGCAGGCCCGCATCGATGCCGGCGAAAAGGTATTCCCGCACATTATGGGTACCGACCGTATGGGCCGTGACTTTGCGGTGCGTATCATGATGGGCACCCGCGTGTCCCTGTCCGTCGGCCTGATCGCCTCGGTGCTGGTGCTGATCATCGGTGCCACCTACGGTGCTGTGTCGGCTTTTGCCGGCGGCTGGGTGGACAACATCATGATGCGTATCACGGATGTCCTGTACACCATCCCGGATATCCTGCTGATCATCCTGCTGGGCATGGCCCTGAAGGACCCGCTGGACAAGCTGTCCACCCAGCCCGGCTTCAAGTGGATGCAGACGCTGGGCCCCAACATGATCTCCATCTTCATCATCTTTGCTCTGCTGTACTGGGTCGGTATGGCGCGTATCGTCCGCAGCCAGATCCTGATCCTGAAGGAGAGTGAGTACGTTACCGCTGCCCGCGCACTGGGCGCTTCCAGCGGCCGTATCATCAAAAAGCATCTGCTCACCAACTGCATCGGTACTCTGATCGTTACCACCACCCTGCAGATCCCGGCTTCCATCTTTACTGAGAGCTACCTGAGCTTCATCGGTCTGGGTGTCGCAGCCCCGCTGCCTTCTCTGGGTTCTCTGGCTACCGATGCCGTCAAGGGCATGAACACCTACCCCCATCTGCTGATCGCACCCGCACTGATGATCAGCGTGATGATCCTTGTGTTCAACCTGTTCGGCGATGGCCTGCGCGATGCCTTTGACCCGAAGCTGAAGAATTGATGAGGTGAACAGAAATGAGCGAGAAAATTCTTGACATTAAAGAAGAACGCCTTTCTTTCTTCACCCCTGCGGGCGAAGTAAAGGCACTGAACGGCGTTTCCTTTACCATGAATCAGGGCGATGTTCTGGGCGTTGTGGGTGAGTCCGGCTCCGGTAAGTCGGTCACCGCCTACTCCGTTATGGGCCTGACCGCTTATCCCGGCAAGCTGGTGGGCGGCAAGGTGTGGTTCAACGGCCACGAGATCGAGAACATGAAGGAGAAGGACTTCCGCAAGATCCGCGGCAACGAGGTCTCCATCATCTTCCAGGACCCCATGACCAGCCTGAACCCGGTGTACACCATCGGCAACCAGATCGTGGAGGTCATCCGCCTGCACACCGATAAGAACAAGGCCGATGCATGGGCACGCGCCAAGGAACTGCTGGAGCTGGTTGGCATCAACGAGCCCGAGAAGCGTCTGAAGCAGTACCCCCACGAGCTGTCCGGCGGTATGCGCCAGCGCGTGATGATCGCGATTGCACTGGCCTGTGAGCCTAAGCTGCTGATCGCCGACGAGCCCACCACCGCACTGGACGTGACCATTCAGGCACAGATCCTTGAGCTGATGCAGGATCTGCGCAAGAAGCTGGGCATGAGCATCATCATGATCACCCACGATTTGGGCGTTGTGGCTTCCATGTGCGAGAAGATCGCCGTCATGTACGCCGGTCATATTGTGGAGTACGGCACTACCGACGAGATCTTCTACCAGCCGGGTCACGAGTACACCAAGGGTCTGATCAACTCTATCCCCAAGCTGAACACTGCAGAGCACGAGCGCCTTGTGCCCATCGAGGGTACCCCTGTGGATCTGCTGAATCCGCCGGCCGGCTGCCCCTTTGCGCCCCGCTGCAAGAACTGCATGAAGATCTGTCTGAGCAAGATGCCCCCGCGCACCGAGCTCAGCGATACCCACTATACCTACTGCTGGCTGCAGCAGAAGGCTGCATTTGAGAAAGGGGAAAAGGCAGAATGAGTGAACACAAGACGCTGGTCGAAGTCCAGCACCTGCAGCAGTATTTCCCCGCCGGCGGTGTGGGCAAAAACCGCAAGTACGTTCAGGCCGTGGATGACGTAAGCTTTGCCATCCGCAAGGGCGAGACCCTTGGTCTGGTAGGCGAGTCCGGCTGTGGCAAGACCACCACCGGCCGCACCCTGCTGCGCCTGTACGAGCCCACCGGCGGCAAGATCTACTATGACGGCAACCTGCTGTTCGATAAGGACAACAAGATCGCAGTGGATATGCTGCCCTACCGCCGCCGGATGCAGATCGTTTTTCAGGATCCCTACGCAAGTCTGGATCCCCGCATGACCATCGGCGACATCGTGGGTGAGGGCATTGATATCCATCATCTGGCCGAGAACGAAAAGGATCGCCACGATAAGATCATCGCTCTGCTGGAGCGCGTTGGCCTGAACAGCGAGCACGCAAACCGCTACTGCCATGAGTTCTCCGGCGGTCAGCGTCAGCGCGTGGGCATTGCCCGTGCACTGGCTGTGAACCCCGAGTTCATCGTTTGTGACGAGCCTGTCTCCGCACTGGACGTTTCCATTCAGGCACAGGTCGTCAATATGTTTGAGGATCTGCAGCAGGAGATGGGTCTGACCTACCTGTTCATCGCCCATGACCTGAGCGTTGTCAAGCACATCTCCAACCGCATCGGCGTCATGTATCTGGGCAAGATGGTGGAGCTGGCCGATAGCTACGAGCTGATCACCCACAGCATCCACCCCTACACCCGCAGCCTGATCTCCGCAATTCCGGTGGCAGACCCCATTACGGCCCGCCAGTCCAAGCGTATCGTGCTGCAGGGCGATGTGCCCAGCCCCCTGAACCCGCCGTCCGGCTGCCGTTTCCGTACCCGTTGCCCCTATGCAGACGAGCAGTGCGCAAACGAGGTGCCTGAGTTCAAGGAGGTCTCCACCGGCCACTGGGCAGCCTGCCATCACCTTGACCGCGTGAAGTGAGAACACTTCACGCCGGTAAAAAGTGAAAGCAATTCAACTTAGTGCTGAAATGTTGTCACAAAATGGTTACAGTCCAAGTTTTGGGCTTGTAACCGGTATGAGAACGCATTATAATCATTCGTGTTCCTCCGGTGTACATTTGCACCGGATCGAATATAGAGGCGGCTGGGGGAACCTGGCACACTCAAATTTGATATAAGGGAAGGATATTATTATGAAACGCATTTCTCGTCGTAATTTCCTCAAGGTTGCAGGCGTGGGTGCCGCTGCTCTGGGTCTGGCAGCCTGTGGCGGCAGCAAGTCCGGTTCTACCGCAACCTCCGGTTCTGCTTCTTCCGCTGCTGGTTCTTCTACCGGCAGTGTCAACACCGCTGGCTTCACCGTCCAGTACGGCCCCAACCCCGAGACTCTGGATCCCTCTTTGAACAGCGCTGTTGATGGCGCCAACACCATCATCACCATCTTCGAGCCCCTGCTGATCATCAACGAGAACAACGAAGTTATTGGTGGCCAGGCTGAGAGCTGGGAAGCAAGCGAGGACGGCCTGACTTGGACCTTCACCATGCGTGACGGCCTGAAGTGGAGCGATGGCACCGACCTGACCGCTAAGGACTTCGAGTACACCTTCAAGCGTATGGTCAACCCCGACACCGCAGCTCCCTACGCAGAGACCTGCCTGGGCATGATCGATGGTTTTGACGCAGCTGCCGGCTTCCCCGATGCAGACGGCAACCCCACTGCAGAGCCCAACCCCGATGCGCTGAACGTCAAGGCAAGCGACGACGGCAAGACCCTGACCATCGTGCTGTCCTACCCCTGCTCCTACTTCGACAAGATGGCTGCATTCGCATCCATGAGCCCTGTGCAGCAGGCTACCGTTGAGGCCAACGGCGATGCATGGTGCACCTCCGCTGAGACCTTCGTCTCCAACGGCCCCTACATGATCACCGAGTGGACCCCCTCCGAGCGTATCGTTCTGTCCAAGAACCCCAACTACGTTGGCGGCTGGGATAGCTCTAAGATCGTTTCCGACAGCATCACCCTGCTGCTGCTGGAGGACTCTTCCGCTTGCTTCGCTGCTTATAACAGCGGCGAGGCTGTCCTGATCAAGGACGTGCCCACCGACGAGATCCCCAGCCTGACCAAGGCAGAGGATGGCGGCGACTTCTATGTTGACCCCATTCTGGGCACCTATTACGTCAGCATGAACCTGCAGCGCGATGCCTTCAAGGATGCCAAGGTCCGCAAGGCTCTGGCTCTGGCTATCGACCGCGACTACGTTGCCAACACCATCATGCAGGGCACCTACTCTGCTGCTTCCAACCTGGTCGGCCCTAGCATCGTGGACGCGCAGGGCTACTTCTACGACAACGCAAACGGCGGTTCTCCCTACATTGCAGCTGACTACGAGGCAAATATGGCCGAGGCTAAGAAGCTGCTGGAAGAGGCTGGCTATCCCAATGGCGAGGGCTACCCCACCATCGAGTACAGCACCAACGATTCCGGCTACCATGTGCCTCTGGCAGAGTACCTGCAGCAGACTTGGGGCGATCTGGGCATCACTTTGACCATCAGCAAGATGGAGTGGTCTGCCTTCACCGCTGCTCGCCGTGCCGGCGAGTACGATGTTGCCCGTAACGGCTGGGTCATGGACTACAACGATCCTTCCAACATGATCGAGCTGTTCTGCTCCGGCAACGGCAACAACGATGGTAAGTACTCCAACCCTGACTTCGATGCTGCTATGGAGGCTTCCAAGGTTGCAGATGTCGCCGAGCACTTTGCACAGCTGCACAAGGCTGAGGACATCCTGATGGAGGATATGGGCTGCATCCCCGTTGCTTACTACAACGAATTCTGGCTGCAGAGCTCTTCTCTGAAGGGCATCTGGCACAGCCCCTACGGTTACTGGTACCTGCAGTACGGCTACATCGAGGAGTGATTTCCTCCCTGTGCTGTGCAACGTAAGCTGAACCGTATACTATAAGCACCAAGCACCCCGCTGACCGGAAACGGTTGGCGGGGTGCTTTTTTGCTGTTATTTTGTAAAAAAAGACGAGTGCTCGGCAAAACCGAGCACTCGGCTTTTATATGTAAACCAGATTGAAAAGGTACCAGCTTACACCGCAGCCATAGCAGCCAGAACGCTCTGCCAGCTTTTGCTGCGTGCGGCAGGCACCGGGGCGGGGCAGGTGCGCCGTGCAGCAGGGACACTATGACCGGTCGCTGAGGATACCGTCAGGGCAGGGGAGGGGCAGAAGAACACAGCAGTGTCCTTTGCCAGCCACTGCGCAGCCAGTGCGGCAGCCTGCGGGTCAGACTGGAGGGCGCGGCGCTCGTTCCCGGCCAGAAAATCAGCCAGCCAGTACAAAATTGCGGCCAGCGGCAGGCAGGGGGAAGCGTCCTGATTCCAGTAGCTCCAGCGTGCACCGCAGCCAAGGTGACTTTCAACTGTGATCTGTGCACCGGTGCGGGCATTCTGCGGGATGGAGCCAACATAGTTGGTCCCGGCGCGCTGCCCCAGCTCCTCGATAAGGCGCTGGGTGCGGGCGGCATCCAGCCGATCCTCCCGGCAGTAGGCGCGGAAGTCGGTCTGGCTCAGCAGGCTGTCGGCGCTGGACGGAAAACGCCCGGTCAGCTGCCCATCCGCATTGTGGCACAGCTGCCAGCCCTTGCGGAACAGCTGGAAATTCAGGCAGCGCCGCCCCATGGTGGAGTAGCACACAAGGGCGCTTTGCTCCCCGGGCAGCTGTTTTACTTCAAGATAGGCATCGTTGCCGCAGGTGTCCTGCAAACGGATGGTGAGCAGCAGCTGTGCACCGGCGTGCAGGGTGGACATGGCGTTGTGCATGGCGTCAAAATAACGGGAAGCGTCCATGATTGATCTCCTTCCTAAAAAGCAAACAGCGAAACGTTGTAAAAACGCCAGCTGGGTGATCAGACCGACAGGTTGTATAAAACTTCTCTGAACGTAGTATAGCATACTTTTGAGGAAAAAACAACTGCAAGTTTCTTCAAAACGACAAAATTTTGCAAAAGCTTATGGCATGGAGCAAACAGAAGTTCAAAGCATGGTTGTGATTTATGATAAGCGGTTGTGAAAAATGACCCCTGCGGGAGATGCCGGCTAAGGCAGGAGTTGCTCCCACAGGGGTCATTTTATATTTTTCAATCGCCAAGCTCCCGGATCTCGTTCTGGATCAATCGCCCGGCAGCGCGGGCAAGCTGATCCATGCCGCGGATGCGCGCCATATTTTTGCCGTAGATCTGCGCGGCGGCACCGGCGCTGCTGTCCTCGCCCATAAAAACGGCAGACACCCGCACGCCCTGCCGCTGCAAGGTGCGCACCTGCGCGGCGGTATCGGTAACACCGGCGGCGTCCTCGTAGGCGCAGCCCAGCGGGTTCTCTGCTGTGGGCGGAATGCGGCGGCTGTCGTTGGGGCTGGCATCGGTCAGCAGGATCATCAGGTGGCGCGGGGCGGGGCCGGGGGCGTACTGAATCAGATCGCCCGCAGCTCGCAGCGCCAGACCGTCCCGGTTCCAGCCTGAGGCGAAGTACCGGAAGATGTTCTGCCGGTTCTTGTCCGCAAAGCCTTTCAGTACCCGCAGTACCGTGTAGCCCCGCAGGCTGCTAAAGGCGCTTACTCGCACCGGAATACCGCAGTTGGCCAAGCTTTCGGCCAGAATGACACCCTGCGCCGCGATCACCTCCTGACAGTGCAGGCGGGAGGCGGAGGCGTCCAGCAGCAGATCTACCGTAAAGGCAGGGCAGTTTTCCTCCTCCGGGCACAAAAACACCCGGCTATCGTTCAGGTAAGGGGCGCGCCACACCCGCCCGGCGCACAGGTTGCCGCTGCGTGCCACCCGCTGGTCGGGCTGCTGATGCACCAGAATACAGTTGCGGATCTGCTCAGTAAGGCGCAGCACCACGCTGCGGTGCAGCTCCTGATTTTTTGCATAGTAGGCGCGGTTGCGTTCGGCCTGCAATTCGGCTTGCTGTGCCAGCTGCCGAGCTTCCGGGGTGGGTGCCTGCGCCGGGCTGGGTACACCGGCGCTGAACCACAAGTGACAGCCCAGATGCACTCCGGTGCACAGCTCCTGCTCGGCCTTGCGCAGCTGCTCCGGCGGGTAGAAGCAGCGCCCGAAGCAGCTTTCGATGTAGGCACGATCCTGTGCGGCGCGTTGCTTCAGGGTGATGTTTGCCCGGCGCTTGTTCACCGCCAGCCCGCTGCCTGTGGCATCCACCGCGCCGGAATGCTCCACTGTCACCCGGTCGGTTTTGATCATCTGGGTGGGCATAGCTTTGGTGGCAAGCTTTGCCCAGAAGCCTTGCAGCTGCAGATGCAGCGCGGGTTTCTGGCGTACCTTGCCGTCAAACAGGGCGAATTTTGCAAACAGCGCCAGCAGGTCGTTTTTGAGCTGTGCTGGTTCCGGTACGGTCTCCGGTTCCAGCGCGGCAGCAAGGCTGCTCTCGTAAGGGGTCATGACCGGGGCAGTGCGTCCCAGAACTTTGCGCCAGCGCGCAGCCTGCATGGTGTACACCAGCTGGTTTTTCGCCATCCACTCCTGCCGCGAAAGCTTGTACTGGATGGCAAAAAAGTAGTCCGCGTGGGCAAACCGCAGCGCCTCCAGCACCGGGCGGCGGGGCAGCTCCAGCCGGTAGGCGGCGTTTTCTAAGTACAGCCACGCCATATCGTCCAGCATGGGCTGGCGCACATCGCCCTCCCAAGCGGAAAAAATGTCCCGGATCAGCGCGTCACCGTAGTATTTATGCACCAGCCCTACGATGCAGTTCATGTAAAAATCAATGGTGCCGTCCGTGTTGCGGGCCAGAAACAGCGGCTCAAAGCCGTAGGCTCCGGCAGCGGCCCAGACCTGATTGGCCGCACGCCGCTCCTGCGCGGTGTAGCTTTGGGCGTCCATCAGGCAAACAGCTTTCCGGCATCCAGCTTGGCCGGGATGCGCGCGGCGATCACGTCCCGGATCAGCCCCTGCTCGTAGGAGTCAAAGGCCTTGTTGGTGATGCCCATATCCAGCGCCGCCCCGGCCGGGATGCCCCTGCGGATCAGCCGCAGCGCGTCCAGCATACCGCGCAGATCCAGCGCTTTGGTAGAAATTTCTGCACTGTCGCATTTTTTCTGCAGGTCCAGAAACAGCAGTGCAAACTGGTGCACATATTTTGCGGTAAGATCCGGGAACTGCGCCCGCAGCAGCTTTTCCAGATTATCCTGCGTGATGGTAGGCATCTGCACCACTGCAAAGCGGGAGGTAAGCGCCTCGTTCAGCTCCCGGGTACCCGCGTAGCCGTAGTTCATGGTGGCGATAAAGCGGGTCTCCTCGGCCAGCGGGATGCGGTCGTACCCGGGCACATCGATGGCGCGGCGGAAGTCCAGCACCGCGTGCAGCACCGCCAGCGCCTCGTTTTTGGCCATGTTGATCTCGTCCAGCACGCCGAAGCCGCCGCACTGTGCGCAGCGGTACACCGGCCCGGGACGGAACACTACCTGCCCGCCCGCAAAGGTATCCATGCCGATGAGGGAGGCGGCATCCATGTTTACATGAAAAGAGATGTCCCATGCGGGGCGGCCAAAGGCGGCGGCAAGGTTTTCGGCCAGCACGTTTTTGCCGGTGGCCTTTCCGCCGGCCAGCAGCAGGTTTTCGCCGCAGAGGATGGCCGCCAGCGCCTGCTCCCACACCTCTTTGCCGTAGTAGGTAAAGGCAGGGGCGGGGATGCGCGGGCGCAGCGCCTCGCTGAGCGGATGAGCGGCGCGGTATTCCTGCACCGCCGCAAGCAGGGTGGGGTCTACCCCTTCCTGCCGTAAGGTATCCAGAATATCAGACATTTGTACAAACACCTCGATCTCTGACCGGGTGGGATGAACTGCCCGGTTTTCACGCTTATCATAGCACAATCGCGGGCATTTGTGTAGGGGGCGTGCGGGGTAAAAAGGGCAATATGACCAAAGGATTTTTCTGTTTTGACAGAAAGCAGATGAATGGATTGTTTACTACATAAGAGTATGTTACAATTGATAAAATAATGACAATTGGCGGTGGTTATAAATGGAAAACGAAAATGTGGTACGGTGCCCAGTGCATAAAAAAATTTTGCGAATGGAAACAAGAAAACTTGAAATAGTGGGAAAAGAATGCGATGTGGTTACGGGGCATTGTCCAATATGTAAGAAAGTTTACACAGGGACGCTTCTGAAAGGATGTCCGAAGTTTGTACTGGATGAAACGTTGTACTGTTCTGTTTCGGATATGGACGAGTTTCAGAATGAAGAAAGAAAAGATGTGCTGAAACTTAAAATTCAACAGCAAAATGATAGATATGAACAAGAAAAAAACGATGAAATAAGAAAAAAAGAACTAGAAAATCAAAGAAAAGAAAGAGAACAACAAGAGGTTAGGAGAAAAAAACAGGAAGAAGAACAAAAGAAACGGGAAAAAGAAAAGCAACGAGAAGCAGAACTTGCGAAAAAAGAAGAAAAGCTTAACGCTGTGATGCCGAAAACAATATATGTACTACGGGACCTGGATTATAAAGAGTGCCCAGTATGTAATAGGAAAATAGCATTTAACCCAGTATCGTTGACACTGCAGAGTGGAAAAGGAAAACTGAAAGATGCTACGATTATGGGATATTCTTGTACGAGATGTCACGCTGTTTTTGTTCCGCAAAAACTTGCTGAAAAGGAGTTTCTGGAACAATATATAGAATATTTAAATTTGGATTATCTTGAAACCAAATTACAAGAAATAGGAAGAAAAGAAGCGAAAGCACAAAAAGACTGCGAGAAATATAAGGCGAAATTTCCGTTTTTAGAGAGCCGTAAAGTTGAGGTCAATGTCGAAAGGCCTGCACGGAAGAGGTGCCCGAAACACAAAAATAACATGAAACTGATGGGATGGCTACTAACAGGAAAGAAAACAAAGCAGGAGCAACTATTATATGGATACTATTGCATAAAGTGTAATACTATATATATTTCAGAAGATGAAATAGAAAAAGCAAGTACAATAATAAACAACTGTGAAACCAAAAAAGACACGCTCGAAATTTTACCGGCTGAATTAAAAGATAAAAAGTTGAATCCTGCTGAGATTGTTTTTTCTGGAAGCAAAGGAATAAAATATAGTTCCTTACATATAAAAACTGAAAAAAAGAATAAACCAAAGTGGGATGATGTGACGTTTAAACAAGTTGCATATCAAAAATACGAAAAGGAAATTGCAGAGATTGCGGCAACAGTTGCTGACGAGGACAGGCTTATTCGGATACTGACAACTGTAAATGAGAATGATAAACGAAAATGTGTGCCAGAAGATATGCTGATTCATGAATCAGTATCAACCGGCCGTGAACTCCTTGGACGCATTGCGCACGACCAGTTAGGCGAGTTTACATCTAAATATGGCACAATCAAAATCCATAACTATAAGGTGTGGCCCGGGCAGGAGCATCATCTGGATGGGTTTACTAGGTTTTGCGACCCGGAAAATATTCAGAATATCACGATCATGAGCCAGAATAATATTTCCCGGGATTCGGATGAATACGAGATGGTCACGGCACTGGTGTACTGCGCAAATCGGGTGGAGCCGGTTTATATTGATGTGTATTACTCCAAACAGCAGAATAAATATTTCATCAATGAGGAAAGTTACCGGCAATACAGAATGCGGTATGGTTTGCCGTATGTGCATCTTGTGGCAGACGAGTATGACGGTGATATGGACTACGGCAATCTGCGGAAAAATTCGGAACTGAATCTGTATGGCTACACGGTGGCAAAAACAGCAGAAATGAGCACGGGGGAGCGTCAACGGCTGTTGCAGCAATTGATGGACAATGGCCTGATGTCCAAGCACCAGATCGTAAACCATCTGGAATGGCTGATCCATCGCCAGTCGGGGCGTGTCAAAATGGAGGACGCCTGCGATTGCTGGAGAGAGGATCTGCGTTTTGTGAATAGCTATCGGCTCAATGCACAGCGGAAGATACAGGGAAGATTTGTATATGGAAAAACTATGCTGCGATAAGCAAACTGCAGAATAACACAAAGAGGGGCAGCCCCAAATGGGACCGCCCCTCTTCACATGAAAAAGAAGAAACGCTTAGAGTATGCCGGAGAACTGCGCTTTATCAGGCGTTCTCAAGACCAGCCATCTGCTTGACGGATTTGATGGCAAAGGTCAGGGTGCGGCCACAAGCGGTGCCGCCCATGACGCAGGGGTAGTTGTTCTGGAAGAAGCTACCGGACATATCGCCGGTAATGTACAGGCCGGGAATGGGCTCGTTGTTGCTATCCTTCGCCTGGCAGTTTTCAGTGATGGAAATACCCTGCATACTGCACAGCAGAGAGGCACCCAGCCAGCAGCCGTAGAAGGGCGCGGTGCGGATGGCGCTCAGGCGGCTTGCAGGCTTGCCGAAGTCCTCGTCGTTCTGTTTGTCGTACAGCTCATTGTAGCGGGCAACGGTGGCTACAAAGTTGTCCTTGTCAGCACCGGTAAAGCCCATCTTGTCGGCAAGCTCTTCAATGGTGTCCGCCTTCATGATCAGGCCCTCACCCTCGTACTGCTCCAGCTGAGCTTCCATCATGCCGGGGATGTAACGGGTCAGTGCAGAGCAACCGATGGTGTGGAAACGATCTACGTCGCTGCGGAAGTTTGCATCGTGGATCATGGCATAAACGTGCCCCGGCTGCTGGAAAGAAGCATGGGAGGCATTGTCGTATTCCTGACTTTCGTTCATAAAACGCTCGCCATGGCGGTTGACCTTCAGGAAGGGCTGGCTGCCGGGGTTGTACTGACCCACAGTGCCGGGGAAGGCCTTGCCGCCAAAGGCAGAGCCGTTGTCCGCATAACCGGCATCCACACCGGGTGCCACCAGACCGCGGTCGAACAGCACGGGAGCAGGCTCTGCATCCAGATGTGCACCTGCCCAGATAGCGGCGCGGATACCATAGCCCTTGTCAGCAGGGGTATAGGAGCAGGCGGTGGTCACGCTGGTGCCCAGCGGGTCCAGTTGCTCCATCATGTAGGGATTGCCTGCATAGCCGCCACAGGCCAGCAGTACGCCCTTGGCTGCGTTGATGCGGATGAAGTGGTCGTCGGCAGTGCTCTGGGCGATAACGCCGGTGATGCGGCCGTCGGCATCCTTTTCCAGCTTGGCAAGGCCGGTGTTAAAGTCGATGCTGTAGCCCTTGCTCTCGATATACTCCTGAAATACCACGTTGCGGGGCTTTTCGGCGCTGCTGTAGTCGACCTGCTGCACAGGGAACATCAGCTTGCTCTGGCTCACCTGCGTATCATCCGGCCATTTGGCTTCATCGCCGGAGGTCAGGTTGCATACATAGTTGTAGGGCTCGCTTTCCAGAATGCCGGAAACAAAATCGTGCATGGCGGCAGACTCATTGATCCAGGTCTTAACTACGCGCTGGTCGCAGCGACCGCCCATGGAGCGGGAAATCTCGCTCAGCAGCTCGGCGCGGTCAACAGGAGCGATGCCCTTTTTCTTTGCTTCGCTGCTGTCGATGGTGCCGTACCAGTGGCGGGTATCCATAACGGCAGAATTCTGCTCGATGATGCGGAAGTCCAGTCCGTTCTGTGCAGCATAAGCGGCTGCGCACATACCACCGTTGCCAGCGCCCACAATGACGATATCGGTATCCCATGTCTCAGTGATGGAAGCCTCGTCGATGTCAGGCTCTTTGCCCAGCCAGTCGTTCTCATCGCCGGTGGGCAGCTGCACGCTGGAGACCACGGCCTCGCCCTTTGCCTGTGCATAGCAGCTCTTGGCGGCCTTCATCACGGCGTTAGAGGTGACGGTGGAGCCGGAAACACCGTCGATCTCGGCAGAACCGGCAGCCATCAGCTGCTCGCGCAGCTCATCGGCAGCGGCAGCGCCGTAGGAAGCGGTCTCGCCGGAGGTGTCCACCACCACGTCGGTGACAGCGCTGTCAGAGAAGGTCATGGTGACCTTGACGGTGGAGGAGATGCCCTCGGCGGTGCCCTCGTAGGTGCCGGGGATGTACTGACCGGCAGCACCGGAGGCAGTGGAGCTGGAGGCGGAATTGCAGGCAGCCAGTGCGCCGGCAGTGACACCGCTCATGGCGGCGGCAGCGGCGATCTTCAGAAAGCCCTTGCGGGAAATCTTGTTCATAGGTACGCTCTCTTTCTCTTTTCTCTTCTTATCGTGCAGCAGGGTAAAAACCACTTTGCTGAATCTTTAACAATTGTAGCGTAGAGTGACGCACTTTACAATTCAATTATGTTATATTATAATTTAGGAAATCCTAATGTAAGAAAGCGAGGATGCGCAGATGAACCAGAGTGCACTGGAAGGATTTGTGAAGATCGTAGAGATGGACAGTTTTTCGGCAGCAGCAGAGGCACTGTATCTTTCGCAGTCGGCGCTTTCGCAGCAGATCCGCACGCTGGAAGGGCAGCTGCAGTTTGAACTGTTCCAGCATGTACCGCGCCGGGTGATCCTGACCCCGGCAGGCCGGGACTTTTACCCCAAGGCAAAGCAGTTGACGGCCTTATATCAGGAGGCAGTGCGCCATGCCCGTGCGGTACAGCAGCAGGAAAATCCGCCGGAACGGCATCTGGTCATTGCATGGAGCCATGAGGCGATGCGGATGTTCGGGTACGACCTGTTTTCTCTGACGAACGAGCTGTGTCTGCAATACACGTCTATTATGATGCAGTGCGCCAGTCGCAGCGAGGTCTGGCGCAGTCTGAAAAAAGGGGACGCGGACCTTTCTTTCCAGTTGGAAAGTGCGGAATTTTACGCGCAGGGGTTCACTTTCATCCCGCTGCTTTATGCGCCGGAGCTGTGCATTCCCATCCACCCGCCCGCCGATATGCCGGTGGGCAGGCTGAGTCTGGAGCAGGCGCTGCAATACCGCTGGCTGCCCGTCAAAGAGATGTACCAGACCGTCTACGAGACCAGCCTGCTGCAGGAGGGGCTGGAGCGCGGAGTGAACTTTACGCCGGTGGACGGCATCCGCAGCGCATCCTATGGGGATCCTGCGCTCAAGATGGTTCCTGCAGTCTATTACCGCAGACCGGATCTCAGCTTTGCGCGGGTGCTGGACTGGGGCAGGGGACACCGGTTCGGCATCGTGCTGGGACAAAAGCGCGGGGACCCGTTGGTGATGGCCTATGTCCGCGCGGTGCAGCAGCTGCTGCCGTCCCTCTCGGAAAAGCTGTTCGGCCTGAAGCTGGAAGCGGTGGAGGAATAAAGAAAAAAGAAAACCCTCTCAGGCGCATTCGCGCCAGCTCTCCCGAAGGGAGAGCTCTATTGCAGCTGACCGGTAACTGCTGAAAAGCTCCCCCTCTCGGGGGAGCTGGCATCGCGTAGCGATGACTGAGAGGGTAAACAAATAGCACCTGCTGCCTTCGGAAAGGGAGGTGGCAGGTGCTATTTTTGTGCTTATACTGCGATGACGGGCAGCTTACTCCACCACGTCCTCGAACTGGCTGTTGTACAGGTCGGCGTAGAAGCCGCCTGCTTCGATCAGCTGGTCGTGGGTGCCCTGCTCCACAATATCGCCATCTCGCATCACAAGGATGAGGTCGGCATCCCGGATGGTGGAAAGACGGTGTGCGATCACAAAGCTGGTGCGGCCCTCCATCAGGCGGTCCATTGCAGTCTGGATGCGCTGCTCGGTGCGGGTGTCCACGCTGGAGGTGGCCTCATCCAGTATCAGAATGCGGTTGTCCGCCAGAATCGTGCGCGCAATCGTCAAAAGCTGCTTCTGTCCCTGACTGACATTGGAGGCATCCTCATTCAGCTCCATCTGGTAGCCGCCGGGCAATGTGCGGATAAAGTGGTCGGCATTCGCGGCCTTGGCGGCGGCAATGACCTCCTCATCGGTGGCATCCAGCCGACCGTAGCGGATATTCTCCATGATGGTGCCCTTGAAGAGCCATGTATCCTGCAAAACCATGCCGAAGCCCTCACGCAGGGCGCTGCGGTCAAAGTCCCGGACATTGTGGCCGTTGAGGGTGATGGCACCGGCGTCCACATCGTAGAACCGCATCAGCAGCTTGACCATCGTGGTCTTGCCGGCACCGGTGGGACCGACAATGGCAACCTTCTGCCCGGGCTTGACATTGCAGCTGAAGTTGTGGATGACCGTTTTGTCCGGTGTGTAGCCGAACCGCACATGGTCGAAGGTGACCTGCCCATCAATGCTGGCAGGGTCGGCACGGCGGGCAGGGTCGGCCAGCTGGTCCTCCTCGTCCTCGTTCAGAAACTCAAAG
>OGXM01001120.1_pt1 | contig 15509 bp, 8 predicted proteins | sample 1576271 | NCBI WGS metagenome assembly OGXM01 (sample SAMEA3541579, study PRJEB24748) | human gut metagenome | biome: human gut; feature: human-associated habitat; material: faeces | place: China | collected 2012 | reverse complement strand
TATGCCGTGAGCCTCTGGCTACAAAAATCGCTGCAAATGTAGCCAATTTGTAGCCACTAAAAAAGAATAAAGATCCCCCCGCATAGCGGGGGGTATTTCAGTTTCGGGCATAGCCCTAATAATACTAGCGGCGCACAAGTGCGCATAAAACGCCTGCCAGCTTGCGCCCATTACTTGCTACCCGTAAACGGGTCCCGTGGGTCGAATATACTTAATTGGTCAGCTTCCTTGTCTCTTTTCAGCTGGTCGGCTATGTATTCTGTTATAGCTTTCGTGTTTTTCCCTACCGTATCCACATAATATCCTTTGCACCAAAACTCCCTATTCCTGTATGCAAATTTCATATTACCATACTTTTGGAATATCATTAAGCTGCTCTTGCCTTTCAAGTATCCCATAAACCCGCAAACACTAAGTTTCGGCGGTATACTAAGCAGCAGGTGTATATGGTCGGGGCATACCTCTCCCTCTATTATTTCAACTCCTTTCCATTGGCATAGTGTCCGTATTATTTCTCGTATGTCTTCTCTTTTCTCAGCATAGAACACTTTCCGTCTGTATTTTGGTGCAAATGCAATACTGTTCTGAATCACACACAGGGGTGGTTTTTTGCTCTATGTAACCGGCTGTCTGGAAGAAGCCGGTGTAATCTTCTCCGGAACAGCCTTTGATAAAGATGTGGCAGTAACGCTCGTCATCCTTATCCACAATATAAATTCTTTCTACAATAGTTTGGATCAAAGTGACCAGAACCTCCGGCTGCGCATCTTTTGCATACTCTGCAAAGGAGAGCAGCCTTTCTTTTGTCATTTCCAAGTCACGGATGGCAATCATATTGTTCTTTCTGCCTTCATCCAGTTTGGAAAGCTGCTGCTCCGTTTCCCTCAGTTCTTCAGCCAGATTTTGCAAATCCTCTTGAATAAATTGCTTGATACTGCCATCTGCTTCACGCAGATTTCTTGTCTGTGCTGCAATATCCGCTTTCAGCTTGTCACGTTTCTTTTTAATGAAGGTGAGCTCCTGCACTGTCTGTGATTTTTCAAGAACCTCCTCGATTTTAATTTCGAGAATATCTTTGAAACGCTCACTGTTTTCATCTGACAGGTCGGATAACTGCTGTACCACAAATTCATCCAGAAGAACGCCGTCTACCGCTTTGAAATTACATTCCTTTTTTCGATAACCGGGACAAACATATTTAAATCGAGGCTTTCCATTCGTCCAACGGTCGGACTCGGGAATTACACTCAATCGTCTGCCACAGTGAGGACAATGCGCCAGCCCCGCCAACAGTGCGTTAGTCTTTCTATGAGGGCGATTGTATTTCTCTGCAATCGCATCAAGAAGTTCCTGCACCTCAATCCATTGTTCACTTGGAATAAATCCTTCGTGCTTGCCAACCGCAATAATCCACTCGCTGATAGGCTTGCTTTCAATGGTCTGAACATATTTCGGAGAGATAAATGTGCTGTCACTGCCTTCATACTTTTCCTGATCAGTTTTATTGTAAGCCGACAATCCGTGAGTTCCGTCAAACTCTATCATATCTCCAAACACATTGCCGTCATGGTCGATGAAATAATCATAACTGCGTTTATCAGCAGTACAATAGATAGGATTTCTCAAAACCAGTCTTGTGGTGGATGCGTTAAATGCAGCACCGGAAGAAGTGTGAAATCCTTCCTCATTCATCTGCTTTGCAGTGGTCTGGATACTGCGAGTGGTTCGAAAAATTTCATACAAACGCTGAACCATACATTTTTCTTCCGGCAGACTTTCTAAGTAGCTGTAGGCTGATTTGCCCTTACCGCTTCCGGTTGTTACACGTCGAACGGTAAATCCCATCGGTGTATTGCCGCCGAGCCATCGACCGTCCTTTGCAAGTTCCATCATATTATCTACAATTCTTTCTGTCAGAGTATCTCTTTCAAATTCTGCAATGACAGCGAATATCTGAATAAAGATTTTATATAGTCCGCTGGCAGTATTGATACCATTGGAGCAAATCAAGAGATTAACATGGTACATTTCCAAGAAATCCATCAAACGGATTAGGTCTGCTGTTTTTCTGCCGACACGATCCAGCTTGTAACATACGATTGCTTTGATTTTCCCGTCCTGCACATCATGCAGCATTCTCTGAAAATCCGGTCTGTCTGAAAAATATCCGCTGAGTCCTTTGTCCTCGTATTGTAAGAATTCGTACTCCTCATCCAATCCCAATTCCTTTTTGGCGTAATCCGCACATTGTTTGAACTGAACACCGATACTGTCACCCTTGTTGGTGATACGGGATTTACGGGCGTATATCGCAACGCCACGGTTATCTTTTTCAATTTTTCTCTGTTTCTTCATGGGTAGTCACCTCCGCTCATATCATACCGCCATCCCAGTTATTCTATCAAGTTTGTGGCCGTTGCCACGAATCCATTCCAGAAACACATACAAGGTTTCTGCATCGAAATTTCTGATTTCCTGTGCGATAAATTCCGCTCGTTTTTGCTGAAAGGCTTCCATAGTTTCTTTGAATTTTTGTCCTCTGTGAATTACTGCGATCAAATAGTTTCCTCCGTTTCTGTCTGTGGTTCCGACCTCGGACCAACTTGGTCCAAAGTCAGATAATGAAAAAAGCTGCTACACAGATGCAACAATGACAGACACAAAAGATTCTGTATCTGACTTGATGCTTCCATGTAACAGCTCCGACAGTTCGGACTGACTAAAAATATGTTTGTATAAATATGGGACTTGCCCATCAATAAAATCTTGTATGAAGCAGTATTTAATTTTCATCTGTGACTATCATAGCATGAAATGTCGAAATAAGCAATCTTGTCAATTTCGCCAAAAAGATTATTCCCAATTCAGGAACAAGCAGCTAATAACAGTTTTTCATTTTACCGAAAGTTGCAGCAAAGATATTTTTGATTTTCTAATTGACGCTTGATGATACCTCTGGACAAATTGTCCAGAAGTAAAATCGAAGCTTATGAAATTCCATACACCTCATCAAGAATTTACAATACAAAATCTCTACGCCTTACTTTGGTGTAAGTTACACCGTAGCACTTCATCCCAACTTGGGACGAAGTTGATTTTCAGAAATTAGAAGCACTGTCTTGTGTCCAATTCGTCCACAAGCATAAAGCTCAGCCCTTCAACTTCTACACAAATTATGTCAAAGTGATTTTCGTTTTTCTGTTTCCTACATTTTTAACTTTGTGCCAAGTTGGCACGAAGTTTTTCACCCAACTTGGGATGAAGTTGTATCCGAGCATTGCCACTTTCGTTACTTGTGGGCGAGTTGCCCACAAGACTTTCCGGCAGTTTGTCGGGAAGTGGATTGCCACACATCACATAAATAATCAGGGACAACTTCTCCCATGTTTTCATTTTTTCGTTTATGGAAAATTGAACTTCTATGCAAATTGCGCAGAAGACAGTAAGTAAAAGTATTCAGAATGAATGCGCAGCCGGCACCGCAGGTGGCGTTCAAAGGGGATTGGGGATGCTTCCCCAACAAGCAATTTGCGAAGATTGACCCAGAGGGGAAATCAAGAAAATGAGTAAACCTGTACAGGTTTACACTGCTTGCCAATTTGTAACACCTATAATATACGGGCAAAATTATTCCCAAGTTGGGAATAAAAGCTGATACATCTCCGCACAAATTGGTAGGAAGTTCCGATTCCGACTTCTGCCCAATTAGAGCAGAAGTTAATCCGCACTTGTTCCCAACTTGGGCACAAGTTATATTGTGTGAAAAAACCGGCAAGCAGGACAAACTTATAGCATTTTTCTCATTTTGCATTTTCTCTTTCAGCTCAATTTACAAAATGGCTTGCCACGGAACTCTCCCTGATACCCTTTGAACATCAATCTCATTGATGGCTACTCGTTCATTCTGAACGCTGTTCTTATAATTTGCCTTATGAAATAAGCAACAGAAAAGAGTCTATGAAATAATAATTGAATTTATAGCAACATCACTCACCGTTCAAAGAACGATGAGTGATGTCTTACTTCTGACTATTTAATCGATTTTTCTTTCGATATACTGGCTGAAGGTAAAAATATTCTGTTCTCCAACAAGTTCAACCAAAAACGATTTGAAGGTGGAATCAATAGGAACCGTTACAAAGAAAATCAACCTTTTCTTTGGCCTTGAACAACATACATAAAATAAATTGCGGTTACGCTCAAAGGAAGCTTGTTTTCCACTTGGTATGACAGCTTTTTTTGTTATCATTGGAGCATAGGTTTCAAATTGGTACTGGTTCCATCCTTTACTGATAACAAAAATCACATTGTCGTATTCTTCTCCTTTGACTCCGTGCTCTGTAGAATACTGTGCTTCTGGATGTAAGAAGTCTTTCACAGCAATAAACTGTGCGTAATCCAGATTCAAGAACGCTTCAATTGAAGTATTAGAAGCATATATTGTTTCAGGTGTATTCTGGTACAAATGATACCAACCATCTAATTTGGGTGGTATAGGAATCAATTTAGTCCGGTTGATAATTTCAAAAACATCAATGGCTCTTTTCTTGCGTGCCTCATCAAGTTGACGCTGTAGTTCTTTCCACTTGTTTTTCTCAGCCTTCTTGGTAATTGGATAACGCTTAATTCCAAGTATATCAAAAAGCAACTGCATATCGGAGGTGTTAAGCGCATGATAGATCGGTTCAACGGTCTCCATAAAGAACAATAGGAACGGGTCTTCTTTGTCTCTCAATCCGTCATTCAGAATATCCAGGAGTTTCTCGTATCCTTGCTGTGTAGCAAGAACCTTGTGCGTAATCATTAGAACTTTTAATTCTTCATCCGCAGGTGTTTCTTGTTTTATTTTTTCAGTAACCTTGTTTAATCGTGATTTCAATTCCTCTGGAGGTAATTCGTTCTTGAAATTACGGTCTGTACGACGAGGTCCAGTATAATCCTCGCATGTAATAACAAACACTTCTCCTTCAAAGTCATCTATTGCTGATTTTTGGGGTAAGTCTGGACGAATATCATTGAGAAGTTGTACTATTTTCGGTGAGGATCTAAAATTCGAACTTTTCTTGATTACATCGATATTGTCATGTTCTATTGCGCCACAAGCCTTATTGGATTGATAGATTGTTTGCCAAGCATCACCGAAAAAACCGAATTGCGGGCCAATACCCTTTGCAATAAAATAATCAACAAATCGGTCAATAATAGGCTTATAAGAGTCCTGATATTCATCAATTAGAATTAAAGGATACTTGTCCGCAAACACACGGCGAAACTTAGCGTTATCTAAAAGTAGGCAGAATAGTTTTAGAACATCGTCGTGATAAAGGTACTGAATACCATTTTCTTTGTAGCGATGTCCCAAAGTATATGCAACTTCTGTAACCTTATTAAAATCACCCTCATCCGGTAGAAAATCAGGGTTAGTTGTAACAGCATCAATCAAAACGCTCTGATATTGTTTGATAGCATTCCAAGCAAACGAGTGGATTGTGGAAGGGAGAATAAACGAATCTTTTGCAAGTCGCTCTGCAATCACGTCTACAGCTGCATTTGTATAGGTGATACAGACCACATTCTGTTTTTTTCGACTGTAATCAGACCATTTATTTGACTGTATCCATTCAATTACTCGATTCAGAGAGTAAGTTTTGCCAGAACCCGCACCTGCTTCGACACGAAAACTGTGCCCGGTCTTAAGTGTTTCAATAATCTGTGCATCAACCTTGTCAGCTTCAGCTTTTGCAAGTTCATAATTGCGACCATGAAGGTTTTCAATCATAGATAATCACCTCCTTACTCAAGTATTTTTTGTTCATTGAGCCACTTCAATCCAGATTTGATATAAGCTGGAATGGTATAATCATCACACTCATAAACAAGATCAAGTGCAAAATCTGTCTTACTCTTTCCAGAAAACTCAATATCATCTTCAGTTATAGTGTCCTCCAATTCATAATGTGCACGATTGACATTCCGGATAGCTTCTTCCAAGGAGTGTCCGCATAATCCTTGTTCCTTAGTTTGAAATTCAAGGTGACATTTGCCTTTTGTTTTTTCATCGACTGTCATTGATGTAATCTCAGTAATGGGAATTTTCCCTTTATCATCCTCGCTAAGACCTTTGCTTTTTCTCCACCACCACTTTATAGTTTCATTTGATGTTGTCTCACCAAGGTAAACCGGAACAGATTTATAATATGTTCTGCCGTTTTTTCCTTCTGTCCCTAATACAGAATCCAAATCAGTAAGAATAAGGCATGGAATTCCTAAGAACTCGACAAAAGGGATAAATTTGTAAGCATATGCTCCACCGATTTCTATCAGCGTATAGTACTGCGCAGGCAATTTATACGCCTGAGAATCAAAATCCCCAGCCTTTGCACACTTTTCAATCATGTCTGGAAGCAGCAGACGTTCTGATGCACCTTCTACAAAAATAGCTTTATCAGCAAAGAATAAATCACATTTGGTTAGAGTTAAATATTTTCTAATGAAATCGATGTGGGTGGGATTTTCCTGAGCAAATGTACTCAGGTTTTTATAAGTTACGCCATCCTTAGTTTTCTGAGTATATCGAATTTTAGAGAAGACAATTGTATTGGCAACATGGGCGGAATGAGAAGTCAAAAAAGTTTGAATCCCGACAGAGGTGATTTTTCCAAGGAAAGCCTCCAAATATTCCGCAAAGGCGTGCTGCATTTGTGGGTGCATATGAGATTCTGGTTCTTCAATGAAAAGCAGGGGAATGCAGGCAGTGCCACACTTTTCCACCTTCTTGGCAAATGCAGCAAGAAGAAACTCCATTTTGATCAGATTTTTATATCCCAATCCGTTGTATTTGCTGGGAAGGCTTTCCTTACTTGCGCCTGCTGTGTAAGAAAGTTGCGTTTGATTTTTTATCTGCTCATCAATGCTTAACTGAGTTGTAACACCCAACTGTAGTTCTTCGCTATTTGGATAACCAAAACCGACCGAACTACTTACAAGGGTACTTAGTATCTCATTACTTTGTTGTTGAACACTTTTGTTTGCATTTTCGACAATCGAACGAAGTTCCTTCACCTTTTTTGTAATGCTTGGGTCTAATTCGTCTTCACTCATATCAAAGAAATCTGAAATCAGTGCAGACAAAGAGCTGTTCTGAGTACCATCTTCGCCGAGGAGTCGTTCAGCTGGAATGATATGGAACGGAAAAAGCTCTTGTAGTTCTTTGTGCTTTTTGACTTGCTTTTCTTCTGGATTTTTAGGATTCACCGCATAAACTGTCAATTCAAATAGCTTATAGAAATTCGCAACAATGGCATTGTGGGTGTCATCATCAAGAGTAAAGACTCCGTCTTTGTAATAGCTTTCCTCCAATAGTTTCCACAAAGCTTTCTCATCTGTCTTTAATCTGAACTCAACACGGATTAATGCTGTAGTAGTGTCTACATCTACATCAATGATAAAAGGTGACAATGCTCCCAAGTTATCCTCCGGATCATCGAGAGAGTAATCCACAAGAAATTCTATGGATATGGGTTCCAGCTGCTTGGCAAGCTCCTCAAATGTAATCTTCTTTTCCATGAATAAAGCTATCTTGGTATAGAGGTTCTCTCGCTTTTGCAGCGGGTAATCATTGAAGGAAAAGGGGGCTCCGTCCAGCACATTGCCAATACACTCAAAGCATGATGTTTTGGCTGTGTTATTACGTCCAACAATCAATGTTGTTTTAGGCTCAACCTCCAGTTCGGCATCAATAAGCAATCTGTAGTTTTTAATTTTTATCTTTGATAATTGCATATTTTGTCCTTTCTGGCGACACACAACAAGATAATGCGTGTCGCCTAAGAGACTACTCTTTGTAAAATGCTATTACAGGCAAAACCTTCCGGGATAGTACAATTCCAAGGACTGCAACAAATCCTGACCATTCATTATAATAACATTAGTAATACGGGCTTCATCTCTGCCGTCAGGTGTAAAATCAGATGTTGTAATTACCCATGCACGACTTGCATGTCTGCTTCTCATATAACTATCTACTCGCTGAATGGGCGTTGATCCGATGTTATTTCCGGATCGATAACGCTTGCACTGCATGAGTTCAAGCTCTCCTTGGGTATTAGTCGCTAACACATCAACGCCACGGTCACCAGAGTGACCGATAACTTCGGCACGAACAAATCCTCTTCGTAAGAAATAATCAGCAATAAGTCTTTCAAAATCTGCGGGATCCATTGCACACAAATGCTCTCGCCCATTTACATCACGCTTTGTATTGACAGTAGTACGAGCGAAGAACTTCCCTTGCTCAGGGTCTTCCACGGCATAAACATTTAAGAGTTCAGGGATCAGCCTATTTGCAGTGTGCAGTTGGTTGATAATCTCTCTACTTCCGTTCTCCATATAAGAGGCAAGATGAATTACATATTCTTCGAATGTAAATCCTTCTCCATTTGCTGTGAGTTCTTCAATAACAACTGGTGCAAATTCACGAAGACGAATTTCTGCGTTCATTTCACGATTCATTAAAGTGTATGGTGACAGTCCAGTTAAGCGATATTGCGCACCATTCCTTGTGGTAAAACGATCCAGCGTTCGTCTGATTTTATCTTCATACATAGGATGAGCTAATCTCATTAATCCGGTTCTGCGTAACTGAGATTGGAATTCTTGGTTGAATCGAGTGATTACAAAAGGATTTCCTTGGTCTGTTGCAGCACTTGTCGCTGCTAAGAAAACAAGTTCATCAATATCAACTTCGTCTTCATACCATCTGCGTTCGCATTCCTGCAGCTTCAAGAAAATAAAGCAAACATCGTTCTTGAATGTCCAAGCTGCGGATGCCAATGCTCGCATCGATGGATCAGCTATTCCTGCAGAGATAGTCAAAAGAGGTTCAAATCCATGACGCCGACCAAAATCTTTTAGTTTGTTAAGATCGCTAACCCAATCCCGCTGTTGTGGTCTAAAGTACAGAACCATGAAACCGTGATCGTCAACAATCCGGTTTGCTTCAATGAATAGTCTTTCAATATCAACGAGGAATTGTTCTTTGCCATGCTTGTCTGTCCTTGACGGGGCGTTACTAATAACTACCTCGTTATGAAGTCTGTCGTTATCTGCACTTAAGGAGTAATTCATAAGTGGATGGACTCTTTGTGCGTGTTCAAAGTACTGGGCATTGTCTCCGTAAGGAGGATCAGTCAACAAAAGATTCACGGTATTAGGTGGAATTGTACGCAAAAAACGCCGATAATCCATAGAATTGACTTCCAGCTGATTTAAATCAAAATTCTGTGCGGCAATATATTCCTTTCGTTCCTTCAATTTTTCCAAGAACCTATGATATAGATTGGTTTCCTTCAGGCGATTTTCAGGACAGTGATTGTCCTGACTTTTGCTACGGTAATCGGTGTATTTACCGCAATGAGCAATAGAAATGAGGGTATCCTCAAAGAATGTACGGGTACCTTCTGGAAGCTCCGCAATGGCATTTTTTAATGTCATCAAAGCAATTTGTTGCCGCTTGGAAAACAAATTCTGATATGCTGTATATTGAGGAGCTGTAAAATTCAAGCGTGAATTTTCGATCAAAGCAACATTAGGAAAATTGCATGGCATGGATTCTACCTGAAGACGCACAGCTTCATCAAAATCATCATAATGTTTTTCCTTACACCCACATTGGCATCTGTATCTGCGATCTCTAAAGATTACGTTTTCTCCATTTTCGCCAAGACGCTCATGCTGTGTAGGATGATAGTATTCGAGCGGCTCCCGATCAAAAAACAAGCCGTCAAAAACCAATTCTGCACCACAGTTTGGACATCTGGTTTTGTAAATGGTGTTCATTGTAGGTTCCACACGTTGTGCAATGAAGCATAATGCATCGGCATACTCATCTGGGGACGGAACTCCACGGAATGGTGCGGTAGACATTTCATAGGCATACGGCTCCCATTCGTTGAAGATCACATGACGGCCAGCATCAAGTGCAGCATATGCAAATGTGCCAGAGCCGCCAAAGGGATCCACAATAACAGCATTTTCATCAGTAAGGTTCTCGATTAGAGTTCTTGCGATTGCACGACTTTTTCGACCAATGAACGGGAAAATCTGTTCTGATTGATCTCGTGCTTGTCTGTTCATGATTGTACTTTGCAAATGAACCATTCTTTGACGCAGATTTTCTTGCTCTGCATAGTCCAATAACCAATACATTATTTGCACCTCCATAGCCCATCTTGAAATACGAAGGAATCGTTGATTACGTCAACGAAAGTTTTAAACTTTTTTGATAGCACCTGTAAATAGCCGTGCTCAAAAGATTCTTTGAGCATACCACAATCATATAGATCTTGAGAGGTAACTTCAACACGTTCAGAAATGATTCTACCTGCACATTCAATCGCCATTTGTTTCGCATCATCAATATCGCCAATAAAGGGTTGAATTTTGATATTGGCTTTCTTCTGGAAAACTACAATATAGTTACCGTCCAATGTTCCTTTTGGCGTCATAATGGCCTTGAATGATTTTCTCGGTGCGGCGCTTGGAATTTGACCACAATATGCCAAGCCATATTCTTGCATCATTTTGAGAATCTCACTCCAAGACTTTAAATCAAATGAGTGGTAGAACATAATGAAATACCCATTCATTTTCAGAGCAGGTGAAATACGCTTCAATATTGCAGCAAAGATATTATTAAAATCTTCTGCATCTTTATTTCTACTTGGAGCATCGGAGACAACCAACTCTGATCCAAGAGATTCATCGGTAAAACCACTCCATCCCATCACCTTATACCAAAGTTGATTATACTCAAGATACGGAACTTGGTCCGTGTAGGGTGGGTCTGTTAAAATCAAGTCGACAGCTTCATTCGGGAGCAAATCCAAAGATATATTTTGCGCAGGCATATTTTTAAGGACTACGTTTTCACCGATAAAACAGTGGCATTTCTCGCACAAATAGGCTAAACCTTCCTTGAACGCAACCGCCTTTTTCATGATCACCATAACAGCATTTCTTGATGTGATGTCCTTTTGGGGCAACCAATATGGCATTTGACTGGATGCTTTTTTATCAGAAAGCTTAATTAAGTTAATCGCAGACGAAACAAGCAATTCCAAAATATCATAGCCATATTCACTTTGATGTGAATGAAGAATGCCTATTATACGATCAATAGCAATCAAATTTCTTTTGCAAAAGTAATCGAATACAGCCGCACCGTTTTTGACAGCAATACGAGAATTTGGTATCAACGGCAAGTTGTCGATATTTTGCACACAATCCGTCTGAAAAGAACGATAATTCTCAATAAACTCACATGATGCAACAGATTTTTTTCGTCCGATTAGTCTTCCGTTTTTGCGAGTTTTATACCAGTACATTGTTGGTACGAGTTCCGAACCACACTGATCAAAATGGCATCTCTCCAAAATACGATTTTCGTCGAAATCTTCAAAACAATACAAAGATTCACATGCGAAGGATACCTCTGTACAGAAGGTATCTATTGCCTCCTCTACTTTAGATAAATTCCATCTTGTTAAGGACGCTTTACAGAGTTTATAAGCCAAAAGGTTAATATCTGTACCAATGGCTTTCCGACCAAGCTTGCTCGCTTCGATAATTGTTGTACCAGAACCAAACATTGGATCATAGACGCAACCACCGTCAGGGCAAAAACGTTTAATAATCTCTGAAACAACATTATACGGTTTCCGTGCCATATAATTGTGCATGAACCCTGCGGGATTGTCGACGATGGGCTTGAGTTCTTTTATAACACTCAACTTCTCGTCCACATCATGCACAATCTCTTTTGGACGACAAATAAAGATATACTCATCAACTTTTGATATAGAGCTACGGCCTTGTTTAGAATGACTAAGCTCAACTTTTTCAATCAAGACATCGTACTTTTTTTCAGCTAATGCCTGAAGATCCGAAATATCTACTATAGAATTATCTGAATAGCTAATCATTAGCCAAGCTCCAGCATTGGAGCATTTTGTGATAAGCGTGTCAAACGCACCCAGAGCCTTTGCTTTTTTACCAAAGTCAGATACACTCCTATCTTCTCTGTATCTGCCAATTGAGAGTTCATGCGTCTGCGGGTTCATAGCCATAGCCGGGTAGTCGTACAAACACACGGTATTCAACACATGATAATATCTGGAATAATGTTCTTTGAAATATGGGGGATCGGCATAAACCAAAGTTTCGTTATTCAAAGAAATTGAGTCTAAACAATCAGAAAAATCTAAGTTATAACAAACAGAAGGTGCTTTTCTATCTGCTGTACATAACCCCGCTTGACGGTATTCTGCCAGCAAAGATTTGCAGCTTTCGATGATGTTGATTTTTCTTTTTCCAATCAAGTTATTACACGTTGCCTTGCTTTTAACCTTGAGATATTGTGCGAAATGTGTCGTTGTAGAAGCACTCGCACTCATAACAGACATTAGCATCGTCAACAAGACATATCTGGTTCGTTCGTCTTCAATCTGCCCAATAATACTTCTTATCGCATCAATCTGACAGCATTGAGCAATGCCAAAATACGCATTGGCATAGTATGTCAAAAATAAGCACGGAGTTTCTACCGTCGGTGCTTTACCTGGAGTCACTTGATCTACTAAATCTAAAATCTCCTTCAAACGAGGATCATCGCTCTGTGGTACAAACACAGAAGGAGTTTTTTCACAGAACAACTGATACTGCTTGTAATCTACAGTATCAATAAAGAATTTATTTTCTGTAGTCACCGCAGTACATACTTTTGCTTGCAAAGAAGCTGATTGCTGTTCAACTGCGTTCCAAAAAGAAATCTCATCTGTAACAGAAAAATCGCATCCATTTAGGATTGCATGATTGATAATATATGCGTAGTATTCAAGATCATTGCTGATGATGTTCTTGTATGCTTTAAGTGCATAGCCTACAGATCCTGTACCTGCAAACAGATCAACAACGGTCTTAATAGATTTGTTTTTGATTATGGGTTCACATATATGAGAAATGATCCGTGTCTTGCTTCCCATATATTGAAGTGTAGAAATTTCGTTATATTGATTCATTTCACTCGCCTCAATGTTTTTTCAATTTAGGTTAATATAGTTTAGCCATGTACATCAGTGCTTCCTCTTTTCCAATGCCAACCCAATCAATCGATCCGCCTGATCTGCCATGAACAGCGGGATATTCAGCACATCATCGTCCAGTTTCAGATTGTCCAATGAGAAACGGATGCGAAGCTTGACCTTATCAGGGAACAGTTCCTTGAACTTCTTCATACTCTTGCTGGTTGTGTTGGCTTCAGATTTGACCTCCACGGGGAAGATGTCGTTCTCCCGCTGAATGAGGAAATCCACCTCGTAAGGTGGGTTGTTCTGGCTCCAATAACGGGGCATGACTTCAAACTGAGTAATTAAAGTCTGCAACACAAAGTTTTCGGTTAATGCGCCTTTGAATTCAGTAAATAGGCGGTTCCCTTCGCCAAAGGCAGTGGGGGCCAACTGTGCCAGACGGCGGAGCAGTCCCACATCTACCAAATAAATCTTGAAAGCAGACAAGTCATCGTAAGCTGCAATCGGCAAGCCAGGAACTGAGCTGCGATAAATTTTATGCACCAGACGGGCATCCACCAGCCATTGCAAAGCATCCTCGTACTCACGGGCTCGTGCGCCTTCCTTGACCACCTTATAGATAAACTTCTTGTTCTCCCTTGCCAGTTGAGAAGGAACAGACTTCCAAATCATTGAGATTTTCGGGAACTCGCTGAGATTAGGATGCTTGGCAAAATCACGCTCATAGGCTCCAATGATTCCGGACAATGCTTCCTGCATGGCAGAAACATCCCGTGCCTCCGTCCACATCAATACCGACTCCGGCATACCGCCGGTGACATAGTACATCTTCAGCTTCTCATACAGCGGATTAAAGAAGGCATCAGGGATAGGCTCAAGGGTATCCACCTGTTCCAGATACTGCGCCAGATTTTCATCACCGTTGGCAAGTAGAAACTCAGCGAATGTCATTGGGTCAATCTGCATGAAGTTGACCTTGCCTACTGGAAAAGAGGAAGGCTTCGCCAAGGCGATACCTAACAGAGAACCGGCGCAGGCAACATGGTACTGCGGTGCGTTCTCGCAGAAATATTTCATAGAGTTAATGACTTTCGGGCAGTCCTGTACCTCGTCAAAGATGATGAGGGTCTTTTCTGGCAATATCTTTTGACCGCTTGCCAGCATAAGGTTTTGTAGAATCCGATCCACATCCTTGGTTGTTTCAAAAAATTGTTTATATTCTTCGTTTTCGTCGAAGTTAAAGTAGGCTGTATTTTCATAACAGCGTCTGCCGAACTCTTTCAGAATCCAAGTCTTACCCACCTGACGTACGCCCTTCAAGATCAAGGGCTTGCGGTAGGGAAAATTCTTCCAAGTCAGCATTTTTTTGAGATAAATCGCTCCGCAGAATCGCTTCTCACATTTTTATTGGCGTTTTATGCTTAATAATCACGCTTTTATACGATATTTTGAAAATATATTCTGTCATGAAGACAGCCACAGCCTCAACGTGAACTCCACCACCCAAGCGCAAACGCTAAGGATGGTGCTTCCGGGACTTTAGGTCCCAGACGCATTTCCACCGTGCGGCAAAACGCAGAAGCTGAATATCCGAATGTTATTGCCAGCGATAACATTCGGATATTTCCGTTTCCATGGGTGTTTGTGCTATGCTCAATGCAACCAAGTAAGTTAGTAGGCATTCATTTGCGCAGTCACACAACCGACGGGAGGTATTTTAAATGAGCCAGTTAGTTTTGAAGCACCCTGATTTGAAGCATGAAGATCTGAAATTCAACACGGTAGAGGTCCACGCCGGCGAGCCGCGGGATATGTACGGTGCCCTGATCCCGCCCATTTATCAGACGTCCACATTCTATTTTGATTCCACGGACGATGCGGTGAAGGCCTGCGATGACTATGCCGAGAGCTTTGCATACAGCCGGATCACCAATCCCTCTGTGGATTATCTGGAGCAGAAGCTGGCGGCGCTGGAACACGGCAAGGAGGCCGTGGCCTATGCGTCCGGCATGGGCGCTGTCTCCGGCGCGATTTTCGCACTGCTGAAAAGCGGTGATCATGCCATTTTTACCAAGGCCAAGTATTCCGGCACGGAGGACGTGACCAGCGACTGGCTACCCCGCTTCGGGATCGCCCACGATACCTTTGACGCCGCCGATCTCAGCCAGCTGGAAGGCCTGATCAAGCCCAACACCAAACTGATCTATGTGGAGTCTCCCGCCAACCCCACCATGGTGCTGGTGGATATTGCCGCCGTGGTGGAGATCGCCCATAAGCACGGCATCAAGGTCTTTATCGACAACACCTTTGCCACGCCCTACAATACCACCCCGCTGGATCTGGGCGTGGATGCAGTCATCCACAGCCTCACCAAGTACATCGGCGGCCACGGCGACCTGCTGGGCGGCGCGGTGATCTCCAACG
>OGXM01001107.1_pt1 | contig 15629 bp, 6 predicted proteins | sample 1576271 | NCBI WGS metagenome assembly OGXM01 (sample SAMEA3541579, study PRJEB24748) | human gut metagenome | biome: human gut; feature: human-associated habitat; material: faeces | place: China | collected 2012 | reverse complement strand
AGAAAAGGGAAGGAGCTTGTACATGAAAGTTTGCTACACGGCAGGTCCGGTCAAAAAGCTGGAAAACTGCTTCTCGGTTTCCACCAATGCGGTGGAGATCCGCATCTGGTTTTTGACGGACGATATTCTGCGTATCCGCGCCGGTTTTGATGGGGACTGGGACGAAGCGTCCTACAGTCTGACCAGGTCCGCCTGGGATTCCCGCACGGACGAGCTGATGAAGGACTGCCGCAAGCGCGTGCAGACCGCCGCTGCCGAACTGACCGATGGCGACAAGCAGGCCGTGATCCAGGGCAGCCGCCTGAAGGTGGTTGTGGAAAAGGCACCCTTCCGTATCATGGTATACGATAAAGATGGCAGCCTGCTGCATGCAGACATTCCCGACCTTGCTTATCGTGAGGATTCCAACCACCGCCGCATGCACGCTTCCCAGATCGAAGCCGACGACTGCTTCTATGGCTTTGGCGAAAAATCCGGCGAGATCAACAAGGCTGAAAAGTACATGAACATGGCCCCCGGCGATGCCATGGGCTACAATGCCAAGGAGACCGATTCCCTGTACAAACACATTCCGTTCTACATCAAGCTGAACCGCGGTACCAAACAGGCAGTTGGTTACTTTTACCACAACACCGCTGAATGTGATTTCAACATGGGCCGCGAAAAGCGTAACTACTGGCACCGTTACTCCACCTACCGCACCGATGCCGGGGATGTGGATCTCTTCCTGATCGCAGGCCCCTCCATCCGCGATATCATTGAGCGTTACACCGATCTGACCGGCAAGTCCGTCATGCTGCCCAAAGCAGCGCTGGGCTATCTGGGCAGCTCCATGTACTACCCCGAATTGCCGGAAAACAGCGATGACGCTGTGCTGGAATTCATTGATACCACCCATGAGGAGGACATCCCCGTGGATGGCTTCCAGCTTTCCTCCGGCTACTGCGCCGTGGAAACCGAGCAGGGCATCAAGCGCTGCACCTTCACCTGGAACAACAAGCGCTTTAAGGACCCCGCTGACTGGTTTGCCCAGATGGTCAAGCGCGGCATTATCGTTTCGCCCAACATCAAACCCGGCATGCTGCTGGTTCACCCCCTGTTGGAAGAGATGAAGGCAAAGGATATGTTCCTGCCTGCATCTGATGACAACGCCGGTGTGGACGGCCTGGCGGTGGGCACCTGGTGGGGCGGCCCCGGCCTCTTTGTGGACTACACGAAGGAATCCACCCGCCTGCACTGGAAGCAGTACATCAAGGATGCGCTGCTCAAGTACGGCTGCCGCTCCATCTGGAACGACAACTGCGAGTATGATTCCCTTGTTGATAAGGACGCCAAGGTCTATTTTGAGGGCAAGGGCAGCACAATCGGCACGATGAAGCCGGTCATGAGCAACCTGATGTGCCAGCTGTCCAACGAGGCCATCGAGGAATATGACCCCGACTGCCGTCCCTTCTCTGTCTGCCGTTCCGGTCACGCCGGTATCCAGCGGTATGCACAGGTCTGGGCCGGCGACAACCTGACCTGCTGGGATACCCTGAAATACAACATTGCTACGATCTTGGGCATGGCGCTCTGCGGCGTTTCCAACCACGGCTGCGACATCGGCGGCTTCTTCGGCCCCGCGCCGGAGGGTGAGCTGTTTGTGCGCTGGGTGCAGAACGGCATCTTCCAGCCGCGCTTCTCCATCCATTCGACCAACACGGACAACACCGTCACCGAACCTTGGATGTACAGCGACAAAAAGCAGTACATCAAGGAGGCCATCGACTTCCGCTACAAGCTCAGCCCGACGCTCTACTCGTTGATGGAGCGCGCGCATGAGAACGGTCTGCCCATCTGGCAGCCCACCTTCGCGGTGTTCCAGAATGACCCCGCAACCTACGATGAAGGTGTAGACTTCATGTTCGGCGATTCTCTGCTGGTGGCCAATGTTGTTGAGAAGGGCCAAACCGTTCGCCCGGTCTACCTGCCCAAGACCGAAAACGAGAACGAGCGGTTCTACGACTTCTACACCCGCGAGGAATACGCCCCCGGCCAGACCGTTGAGGTGCCGGTCGATATTGCAAGCATTCCGCTGTTTGTGCGCAGCGGTGCCATCATCCCGATGAGCGGCAACGCCCTGCATAACCTGATGACCGAAAAGACCACGGCGCTGGACATCCTGATGGCCCCCGATGTAGATTCCGAGTTCACGCTGTATGAGGATGACGGCCGCACGAACGACTATCGCAACGGCGCTTACCTCAAGACGAAGATCGCTGTCAAGGCGGGCGTCAAAACGGTCGTGACCTTCACGAACGAGGGCAGCTACGAGACCGCCGTGGAGAGCATGTACCTCGATATGATCCACCGCGAGAAGTCCCCGTTCTATGTGCAGGTCGACGGCAAGGAGCTGCCGCACTTCCTGCACCGCCGCAAGTTTGAGGAAGCCGAGAGCGGCTGGTACTACAGCCAGCGCCTCAAGAGCGTCCAGATCAAGTACCCCAACCCCAAGAAAGATCACGAGGTGCTTGTCTCGTTCGAACAGTTTGATTTGATTGGGATGTAAGGGGGATTCCCCGCTGCACCTGCCCGCAGCGACCACATATATCAGAAGGAGAGATACCATGTTCAAGAAAATCGCAGCTTTGGGTGCTGCGGCTGTGCTGGGGATCGGTCTGCTGACCGGCTGCGGCGCATCCGCCTCCACGGCCGATGCAGGCTACAGCGCACAGAATCCGCTGGTTCTTACGCTGGCCCACGGCCTGTCGGAGACCCACACCGTTCATATCGCCATGACCCAGTTTGCGGAGGAGGTCAACGAAAAGACCGATGGCCGCATTCAGGTCAAGATCTTCCCCAACGGCCAGCTTGGCAGCGAGAACGAGAACCTTGAGCAGCTGCAGGCGGGCGTTATCGCCATGACGAAGGTTTCCGCCCCCGGCCTTGCCACCTACAACGAGGCCTACAACGCCTTCGGCCTGCCCTACATTTTTAATGACACGGAGGATTTCTACCATGTCATGGACTCGCAGGAGATGCAGGACTTCTTCCTCTCGACCGGCGAGGACGGCTTTGTCACGCTGACCTACTACACCTCCGGCGCCCGCTCCTTCTACACGAAGGATAAGGCCATCCGCACCCCGGCAGACCTCAAGGGCCTGAAGATCCGCGTGCAGGATATGAAGAGCCAGACCGATATGATGAGCTACCTCGGCGGTATCCCCGTTGCCATGTCCTACGGCGATGTCTATACCTCGCTGCAGACCGGCATCATCGACGGCACCGAGAATAACGAGACGGCTCTGACCACCGGCAAGCACGGCGAGGTCTGCAAGGTCTACTCGGTCGACCAGCACGCCATGATCCCCGATGTGCTGATCATGAGCGAAAAGGTCTGGAAGACCATCAGCCCGGAGGATCAGCAGATTCTTCTCGAGGCTGCCCACGACTCCACCGATGCCCACAAGGTCATGTGGGACACCGCAGTCGAGGAGGCTGTCAAGGAGGCACAGGAGACGATGGGCGTGGAGTTCGTCTACGATGTCGATAAGGAGGCCTTCCGCGAGGCCACCCAGCCCATGATCGAAGCCTACGAAGAAGAGTATCCCGGCGTCAAGACGCTGATGGACACCATTGAAAAGGCAAGAGGGGAGGAGTAAGCCATGAAAAACACCTTTGCAACGATTAAATTCTGGATGGATAAGATCCTGAGCATCGCCTGTGCGATTCTTCTTTCCTTCATGACCATTCTGGTGCTTATTCAGGTATTCTCCCGCTATGTGCTCAACAGCCCCGTAGCCTTTACCGAGGAGCTTGTCCGCTACAGCCTGATCTGGACCGGTTTCATCGGCGCGGCCTACGCCTTCTCCACCCGTGAGCATATGTCGCTGACCCTCGTCCGCGACAAGTTCACCGGCAAGGCCCACACCGGCCTGCTGGTGGCCATTGATGGCCTGATCCTCCTGATGGCAATCTTCGTTTTCACGATCGGCGGCTTTAAGCTGGCTGTTTCCGCCAGCCGCGAGTTCTCGGCGCTGCTGGGCATCCCCCGCAGTCTGGTTTACGCCATCGCCCCGATTTCCGGCGTGTTCATTGTGATTGCGCAGATCATCAACATCTATGAGGACATCACCGGCGAAAAAGTAGAATCCAAGGAGGGTGCAGACAAATGAGTATCACCATGACCACCGTTATCCTTTTCGCTGTGTTCGGCGTGCTGCTGTTCCTCGGCGTGCCCATCTCCATCAGCATTGTGGCATCCTCCATCGTGACGGCCATGTCTACCCTGTCCTGGGACCAGATCACCTTTATCACGATGCAGAAGATGAACTCCGGTGTTGAGTCGTTCTCCCTGCTGGCTGTGCCGCTGTTTATTCTGGCCGGCAACATCATGAACAACGGCGGTATCGCCAAGCGTCTTGTCAACTTTGCACAGCTGTTTGTCGGCAAGATTCCCGGCTCGATGGCACAGGCAAACATCCTCGGCAACATGCTGTTCGGCGCGCTGTCCGGCTCCTCTGTTGCTGCTGCGTCCGCCATGGGCGGCTGCATCAGCCCTATTGAGGAGGAAAACGGCTACGACCCCGCCTACTCCGCCGCTGCGAACATCGCCTCGGCCCCCACGGGTCTGCTGATTCCCCCGACCTCCGCCTTCATCGTTTACTCCACCGTTGCGGGCGGCGTGTCCATCTCCACCCTGTTCATGGCCGGCTACATCCCCGGCATCCTGATGGGTCTGTGCTGCATGATCGTTGCGTTCATCGGCGCAAAGAAGGCCGGCATGAAGGCCACCGGCTTTGACCGCAGCCAGAGTGTGCTGAAAACCATCTGGGACGCAGTTCCGTCCCTGCTGCTCATCGTCATCGTCATCGGCGGCATCGTCTCCGGTGTCTTTACCGCCACCGAGGGCGCAGGCATCGCGGTTCTGTACTGCCTGATCCTCTCCGTCATCTATAAGAGCATCGACTTCAAGGGCTTCCTTGGTATCCTGCTCAACTCCGCCAAGACGAGCGGCATCATCCTGTTCCTGATTTCCGCTTCCTCTGCCATGTCCTTCGTTATGGCGTACTCCGGCATCCCGGCCGCCATCTCCAACGGCCTGATGAGCCTGACCGACAACAAGTATATCATCTTCCTGCTGATGAATATTATTCTGCTGGTCATTGGCATGTTCATGGACATCACCCCGGCCATCCTGATCTTCACCCCGATTTTCCTGCCCATCGCCATCAGCTTCGGCATGACCGAGATTCAGTTCGGCGTTATGCTGATCTTCAACATGTGCCTGGGCAACATCACCCCGCCGGTCGGCTCTGTCCTGTTTGTCGGCTGCGGCATCGGCCATGTCTCCATTGAGCAGGTGACCTCCAAGCTGATCCCCTACTTTGTGGCACTGGTTGCCGCCCTGCTGGCCGTCACCTATATCCCGGCGCTCTCCCTCGGCCTGCCCAGCCTTATGGGTCTGATCTGAAGTAAATAACCACCCGAGCCACCCTGCCCGCAGCACCACGCTGCCGGGCGGGGTGTTTTTTGTATGTATATATAATAAGGTAGAAGCCTGTCGAAAAAACGCCGCCTCCCAACCCATGCGGGGGGGCTTCGCCCCTGCGTTTTTTCCTTTTCCAACATGACCGAACAAATCTTGTCCCCCTGCGGCGCGCAACATCTGCGCAAAAGTATCGACATAATTCAACATATAGTGTGCAGATGCGCAAGAAATCGCGCTGTATCTTACAAAGCTGCACCGCACGAACCGTCAGGATACACAATATAATGCGGTTGAAATATAGCAAATTGCCGAAAATGAAACGATTCAACGCAGGTACTTGAAATTCTCATACTAAAGAACTATAATTTTTCTCATAAAAGAAATGGAAATTAAATCCAGTGTATTATGTTTCCCATGCCCCCTACGCCAGCGATTGCGTGCGGACGCCGCGGAAAGCATAAGCCCAAAGGGTGTACACCCTTTGCTATTCCGCAGTTTACTGCGGAATAAAGTGTATTGAATGTATACAAGAGGAGGCAAGGCAGATGACGAAGTCAAATTCCATCCTGCACCGTGCGGCGGCACTGCTGGCCGCCCTGTGCCTGCTGGCAAGCATGGCTCTGCCGGTATATGCAGCGGAGACGGAGACTGAATTTTCTGTTTCAAGTTCGGAAACGATTCCGGGCGATGACAATACGGGAAATGGTGCTGATGGAACCGGGTCGGATATTTCTGTGTCGAATTTGGAAACGATTCAAAAAGACGCCGACACGACAAGCGAGGGCAGCAAAACAGAGCCTGAAATTTCTGTGCCGGAATCAGGAACGATTCCAAGCGGCGCCGACACAACAGACAAAGCCGCAGGCGCGCCCCTTGCCGAGGGCGTGACCGGTTCAGAGAATACCGCCCCGGCAGACAATGCCGCTGCGGACAAGACCGCCGATGCGGATAAAACCGGCGAGGATTCCACCGGGAGCGAGGACGAAGCAGGCTTCTTGAACGAAGGCGATTCGGCTGATGATAGGATGATTACGGCAGGGAATGCCAAAGAAAGTGATATTGCACTGTGTGCGGGCGATGCCACGGTGCAAGAAGGTACAAAGTACACATTCTACTTTGCACCGCCGAAGATCTGGGAGGGTAGTCTATCAGAATCATCGACAATTACATGCTCCTTTAAGCGTGGCAATAACAATGATCAGCCGAATGGACCGACATATTGTGAGAAAAACACAACTGCAAAACGCACTGACGATTTAACGAAAGACGGTCGCCGAATTTATCAGGTGGATGTCTACCACAAACAGGGTGAGGAAACTTCGCTATGTCCCTATGGCGGCTTTGTCTGGGTTAAATTTACACTGGATAATGACCATTGGGTTCAGATGAATGGAGAGCGGAAGAACAATGAGTGCTGGATGTTTGTTAAAGATATCGCCGACAAATGCCTTGACGGAAATAAACTGAATGCAAACGCAGCGAGCGACTACGATCTTAGCAAATGGGTTCCCTACGCCGACATTATCCCCAAGCATGTCCGCTATTGCGGCCAAGAGATGGTGCTGCTGAATAATTCCAGTGAAACACTGGATAGTGTCACCGCCACATTCTGGGAAAAGGATGATAATGGCGATTTTAAACAGGTCGGGAATTCGCAGCCTACCGGAGTTCTGCAAACGAACGGCCAAGCGGTTATCAAAATTCCCACAGACGCCTGTGCCTATGTAAGTTTCCAAAAGGCAGATAATACTTACATCGGCAAGCAGTACTTCAATTTCTACAATGATGAAGACCCATCCGATAATATAGCAGTATTCCCATACGACCCTGTCACGCGCTATTGCCTGATATATACAGGCGATAACGATGTAAGGTGGAGCGCACCGGGCAGCAAAACTGTCTACTTCGATGCAACCTTCTCGGACATGTCGTACAAAGGTGACGCTGCAACCACCTACGGTATGCCGGACGCCAACGGCAACCTGTGGTGCTACATTACCAGTGATGATAGCAACAAACCAGCGATAACCTCGCAAATGGCTCGTGACGGCACCAGCGAGATTTGGTATGTCGATGTGCCGCAAGGCTATACAAAAATCCGCTTTGCGTCTTGGGAGGTAGGCGGTACAAATACTGCTAACAACGGCACTGACACGGCCTTGTTGACGATTCCTGATTTAAGCAAGCCGTGCTTCTACGCCGACACCAGCGATGATGTAATCTACCAAGGCGGCAACCGCGGCGGCTATTGGGACGAGTTGGGCGTTGTCCGTGATGTAGAAAAAGGCAAAAAAGGAGATAACGGAGAGACCAAGAGCATTGTAAAGCTGCAAAACAAGTCTTTTGCGCCCCAGCCCAACACAAAGTATATCAGCACCACACTGTATGACTATTATACGGACTACGAACTGAACGGCAACAACCGCAATACATACATTTCTAACGAGACGGGCACACACCGCAGCTATGTTCCATTCAGGCAGTTTGACCGAGCGCTGAGTAATTATTACCGCAGTTATAAAGGTAACCCAAAGGTTCAAAATCCAATCTATACTGGCCATTTCCAGCCCAATAAAGACGATTGGGGAAGCCCATTCTCAAATATCGCAGCAAACCTGAATCTGTACGGCTGGGGCGAAATAACTGCGACTGATAATAGGGACTACAAGCATTTTATGGCCGTCAACAACTCAACGATTAATACCGAAGATAATAATGTAAATTACTACGCCGCCTTTCAGGGCTTGGTTGGAAACCAAATGAAGGACGGTATGCCGGTCATGGCCGGTACTGACCTTGCAGAGCCGCACTTCAACGAAGCGTTTTTAACCGGCACAAACGCTGAAAAAGCCGTGCTGGGCAAGGTGTACAAGGATGTTTCCTTCCCATTTACCCAAAAACCTGTCTTTAAGGAAAAAGATGGTGATCCCGAAAGTAAAGCCCAATACTGGTACTTTGACAGTAATGAGCGGTCGCTGTATCTGAAGCAAGATACTGCCAACACCAGCAAGTACTATCTGGAAGCAACACAGAATGGCGTGGACGAGAATGGTAAAGCGAAATATACAGATGATAAGTCAAAAAATGTGAATTCAAAAAGCGAGGCTAGTGGAACCTACGGTTTCTTCCCTTTCAATCAAGATACAACTGCCGCAACAGCCAGCAAATACAACTACGGCTTTGGTGCGAAGCTGCAATTTGACTTTACATTGACGGATGACGGTAAGGTTCAAGTAGGGGATAATCCCAATGATAAAGTCCCCATCAAGTTCTTCTTCTCCGGTGACGATGATGTGTGGGTCTACATTGACGGCCAGCTGGTGCTGGATGTCGGCGGCGCGCACGGTAAAGCGTCCGGCCTGCTGGAATTTGGACGGACGACTGACGGAACAGCCAACACCGTAATCCCCTATGTCAGCTCCAACAAAGCAGGCGGTGCGACTTACACAACAAACGTAAACAATAAAACCGTATACTTCAACGGCAGCCCAGTCACATTCACCAAGCAGGGCAAAATTCTTGATAAGGACGATAAGGAGAAAGAATTCACCCTCGACAAAGGCACCACCCACACGCTGACCATGTTCTACATGGAGCGCGGCATGTGGGAGTCCAACATGGCGGTGGCGTTCAACTTCCCCGACCATAACGAGCTGCAGGTTGAAAAGAAGGTCGATCTGAGAGATGTTGATACGGCTTTCCAAGCTTGCTTTAACGACCAGAAAATCTTTGATTTTACCATCCAGAATCTGGCCACCCACTATGGCGCAAAGCCTGCTGCCCAACCCGGCACCGGCGGCGTTGTGAACAAGGTGCTGGATTTGGCCAAAGATGTGACGAACATCCACCCCGCAACTAAGGACAGCCCGGATTACATCTTTGCGTTAGCGCCTGACCCCGCGCAAACCAATACCGGTAAGGTACTGCACTGGTTTGCGCGCTATAATGACCTGAACAGTGATTACCGCAATATGCGGTATGGTATCTTGAAGCTGAATAATCCTATTGACCTCACGCAGTACGGCTACCTTACATTCCAAATCTATGTCGAGGGAACTACAAACCTTTCCCTCAGCAACCTGTACTTGGAGCTGCTGGATGAAAACGGCAATCAAATGGGCAGCCTTGGCAAAGCAGGTCTGAACGGCGCCACATTCGGCTCGGTTACGCTGGTACCCAATCATTGGAACACGGTAAAGCTGAGTTTGAATAAGATGAATGCAGTGGATGATTTTGACAACAAAGTTACAACCATCCGCGTGGGCGATAACTATGAACGCCACATCTATTTCAAAGAGATTACCTTTGTTCCCAAAACGGTACCGGATATAAAGACCGGCTTCACTACCGAGCAGGATAAAATCCCGGATTATGACTCCGCTACAACCGGCAAGCTGGCAAACGCCAAATACGCAAAGTACACCTCTAACTTTGATGGCGTGCAGGTGGTAGACGATCAGGGACTGTTTGTACTGGAAAACGGCGAAACAATTACATTCAACGACCAGTTCCGCCGCGGCAGTTACATTTCGCTCAAGGAGATACTGGATCCAGACCTGTATGAAACCACATGGACAGTGTACGAGAACGGGCTGCCGGTTACCTCGATGAAGGGTGACGATGTAAGTACTGTGAAGGTTGAAAACCAGAATAAATCGCTGGAAAATCAACCCGCAACAGTAGATCAGCCCAATGATGGCCGAACGGAAAATAAGGGGACAGATGCCGAGCAAAAGGATAATAAGTATGACGGAAATAAGCCGAGCGATGCCAACACCATTGTTTTCCGCTCTTACAGCAACCCGGACGAGAGCGGCGATTCGCTGACAAGGTTGAAGGTGCAGTACATCAACAAGGTAAAAACCGGCGGGCTGATAATCAAAAAGGAGGCTGCAGAAGGCGAAACCCTGACGGGTACCTATACATTCAAGGTGACCTTCAGCGATGTCGGCGGGCAGGGCTTGGAACCGGGAGATCCCATCGTAAAAACCTATCCGATCAATATAAGCGCTGAGAACCCAAACCCCACCGTAACCATCACCGGCATCCCCGTTGGCACCCGCTATACCATTGAGGAAGTGGCACCAGAAGATGGCTCCCACCTGCAAGGCATAACGCTTGTGGGCAATGAAAAAAATGCCCATGTAGTCAACAACACCACGGTGGAAGGTATGATTGTGGAGAGCAAAACCCCGCAAATGACCGCAACCTTTACCAACACCAAGCGCACGCTGATTGACATTGCGTTCACTAAGCTGTGGAAAGATGCGGCTGGCAATGCCCTTGTTTCAGCAAAGCTGCCGAAAAAGATTTACATCCAGCTCCAGCGCCGTCTGGAAAACAGCACAGAGTGGGATGCTGTTGCATACCCGGCCACAGGCAGCACAGGCAGCGCGAACTATGTTACCGTTACCCCTACTAATGGCGGCTGGCAGTGTTCCTTTACGGGGCTGGATCAGCACGAGCTCAATGGCACTACCAATTATGAGTACCGTATTGTGGAAGGTACGGTGGATACGAGCGACAACTTTACTGCGAAAGGTAGCAGCATCACGATTGACGGTAACACATATACCATTTCGGCTGCGGCCACACTAACCGGCACGACTGGTAGTGTAGCCAATGGAACCATAACCGGCGGCAGCGGCGAGATTGTGCTGACCAATACGCTGCAGGACCCGAAGTTTACGCTGAATATCGTCAAGAAGGGCACTACAACAGGCGAAAGCGGGACGGAAACGCAGACCTTACTAAGCGGCGTGGAGTTCAAGCTGGAAAAACTGGGCGCGGATGGTAAGCCTGATATGGCATTTACACCCGTAACGGAAACAACATCCAGCAACGATGCGAACAAAGGCAAGTGCAGCTTTGAGAATCTGAAAGCCGGAATCTACCAGCTGACCGAGGTCAAGACAGCGGAAGGGTACAACCTGCTGTCCAAACCGATCCGAATCGAGTTTACCACAAACGGTGATTGTCTTATTGACGGGGTTAAGGATGAAACGAATGTTACACAAACCGGTGACACCTGTACCATGACCCTTACCGTCCTGAACCGCAAAAGCTTTGAGTTGCCGCATACGGGCGCGGATGCACCCAGCCTGTGGCTTTTGATAGGCTTGCCCGCGCTGGTGGCTGTGCTGCTGGTGCTGGTGTTCCGCTACAATAAAAAAGGGGGCCGGCGTCAATAACGAAGTCCCCCTCTACACAAACAAATTTTAAGAGAAAGAGGTACGAAGCAAGATGAAACTGAAACGCTTACTCACCGCAGCCCTCAGCGCCGTCATGGCCCTAAGCGTCTGCGCCCTGCCCGCAATGGCGGATGATACGACAACAGCAACAACGCCGAATCCGGTTTGGTCACAAGATCACGGCTCTATTACGATTCATAAGTATGAGTGGAACGGAACAAATGGTAACTACGCAACGGGCGAAGATAATGTTAACCAGCTCCCGGGCGATACTTCAACGACTCCTTCGCCGTTGAAAGATGCAGAGTTTACCCTTTATGAAGTAAAAGATGCCGCGTGGTTGAAGGCGTACTACAGTGGAAAACCTGATGACACGATTCAGGCGAGTGTGTTTGATTGGAATACATATGCCGAAAAAGATACCACCAGCGGCGATTACAAATTGAGAACTGGTGCTCCTACGGTGAAAAAAGTAGGAACACAGACAACCAATGAAGCAGGTATTGCTAAATTTGATAAGGTAAAAGAAGGAGAAACAGAGAAGAATCTTCCGTTAGGCTTGTACTTGGTAATGGAAACAAAGTCCCCTGACCAGGTTACTACCCCGTGTGAGCCCTTCCTGGTTTCTGTTCCTATGACTCGCGTGGGTGCAACGAATCCCCAGTCCGACTGGCTCTATGATGTTCATGTTTATCCGAAGAATAAGACCAGCTATGGTGACATTACGCTGACTAAAAAGGGACAGGTCGGCAAGGACGCGGCAACCGCAGCGCTTTCCGGTGTAACATTCAAGCTGTATAAGTTTGTGGGCACTAAGGATGCAAATGGCAAAATCAACGCTTTTACTACCACAAATTTCACTGATGCAGAAGAAACAGGCAAGGTATGGAAGCAAATCACGAAAGCTTCTACAGCTGCTGGTGATAACACGGGTAGTAGTGATTTTGTTCTCACAACGAACAATGAGGGTAAAATCACTGTCAATGACCTTTCGGCAGGTTATTACTGCTTTGTTGAGCAGAGCGTTGGTGAGAACAAGGCATTCATCACGGATCAGACCCCGCATTACTTTGAAGTTAAAGGCGAAACAAGTCAGGAAGTTACCGTTGCGGCGAATGGCACAGTGACAACTAAGGCCGGCAGCGCAGAAAGCAACCTTAATATGACCGTTACTGACCCGCGCCCCGATGTTGAAAAGCAGGTTAAAGACCGTACCCCTGCGGCGAGTGGCGAGGAATATGTGAAAGCATCCGATTACAGTGTTGGCGATGATGTACCCTATAAGGTAACGGTTAAGGTGCCGCAGGCACTGCTGGATGCAAAGATCAAACCTGAAGATGCTGAAAAGTTTGTCTTTGAAGTAAAGGATACCCCGGAGAATTTGGCGGTCAATAAAGATGTTAAGGTAAATAGTACGGCTGTTATTGAGGGTGTAACAATTACTTATGATGCTAATAAGAATCTCAATGGCGGAAAGGGCTTTACTGCAAAGTTTACGCAGGCTGCTTTGAAAAACTTGGTCGGTAGCGGTGATACATTTACCATTGAGTATACCGCAAAGCTGCTTAAGGGAGCAGACATGACCACCGCTGGTAACCGTAATACGGTTAGCCTGAAGTATTCCAACAAGATTGACGCCGATGGCAATATTGTGCCGGGCAATTCCAGCGAAATTGAAGGAGGGGCTGTTGTTTACACCTTCGGCATTCATGTAGATAAGCGTGGTGATACAGCAACCGGCACTCCGCTCACTGGTGTCAAATTCAATGTTTATAAAGAAGTTGCAGCGGGCACGGCAGGTGCAGTCGTGGGTAGCGATATCGGCATCACTGATGCAACAGACAAGACGAAATCTTTTGCCAAGGTCGTAATTGATGACACGCAAACGGACGATACCCAATACGATTTGGTAACTGTGGGCGGTGCTGCAAAAGTAGACGGTCTGGCCAATGGTACCTATTATTTGGTGGAAACTGCGACCGTAAATGACTATAACCTGCTGAGTGCCCCTGTTAAGGTTGAAATCAAGGTGACATATGCCAAGTCTTGGACTGTTGTTGATACATACGAGGATGGTAAGCTTACTCACCATAGAGAGACCACGGATGTGGAGTATTTTGGTGGCACTGGTGCGCCTAATAATGGTTTTGCCACAACGACCATCATCAACCGCAAGGGCTTCAACCTGCCCACTACCGGCGGCTTCGGCACGCTGCTGTTCAGCGGTATCGGTGTGCTGCTGGTGCTGGCTGGCGTGAGCGTGCTGTTCAGCCTGAAAAAGAAGAATAACCGTGCGTAAGCCACACAATCCTAAAACCAAAAGCAAAATAGAGGGGTAATCCATAGGGGAAGGACCGGAAACGGTACTTCCCCTATGGGTGGTTGTGGACATTGCCGATACCCGCAAGGGGAGAGGCGGCTAAGAAGAGGACTGGGATTTTTCGGCAGTGCCCTGCGGGGCGTCGGAGACGCCGCCCCCTACAGCTAAAGGGGTTCCGAGGGCGCCGCCCCCTACGGCTGAATGCGCGTCCGCTGCTAAAAGCCTGCGCGTTTACGCGAAAATAACCCCGAAACCATTACAGAAAGGCTCTTTCCTATGGATACCACTGTCAAATTAAAGCTTGGCTTTGCGGCGCTGATGATCGCTTCGGGCATCGGTGTGGCCATGTACCCCGTCATCAGCAATGCGGTGGCGCAGCGTCACGCAAGCTCGGTCATTGAAAGCTACAACGATACCGTGCAGACGATGGACACCGAGAAAATTGACGCCGCCAAGGAGGCCGCGCGCCGCTACAATGAACAGCTTAGCAACGCCATTGACCGCGATGCTGCGGGCGAGGCCGCCGACACCGGCACAAGCTATGTGGACATGTTGGATGTGGGCGAGAGTCTGGGCTACATTACGATCCCGAAAATTGATGTCAATCTGCCGATTTATGAGGGCACCAGTGATGATGTGTTGCTCAAGGGCGTTGGGCATCTCGAGGGGTCCAGCTATCCGCTGGGCGGCGCGGGCACGCACAGCGTGCTGACCGGCCACCGCGGTCTGGCCGAGGCGGTGCTTTTTACCGATCTGGACAAGTTGGGCGAGGGCGACCACTTTTACCTGCACATTATGGACGAGGTGCTGGCCTATCAGGTCGATCAGGTCAAGGTCGTGGAGCCGGAACGCACCGAGGATCTGGAAATTATCCCCGGCGGGGACTACTGCACGCTGGTCACCTGTACGCCCTACGCCATCAACACCCACCGTATGCTTGTGCGCGGCACCCGCGTGCCGTATAATGGAGAGGACGAGGAGACCGCCACGCCGCAGACCGTGCAGTATCAGGAGCTGCACACCGGCAATGTTGTCAAGCGTATGGTGGACGCGTGGCCGTGGATCAGCGTGACGGGCAGCCTTGTCATCGGCGGTGAGGCGCTGCTTTTGCTGCTGCTGTTGCACCGCTGCAAAAAGCGCGAGGAGGAAGACTGATGAAACGCCTGTTTTTGCAGATTTTTGCATGGCTGGCGATACTGCTGGGCGTTGGGCTTATGCTGCAGCCCACGGTCAGCCAGTATCTGGCGGCGCGGCAAAGTACAAAAACCGTACAAAAATTTGTGCAGGCTGCCGAAGCTGCCGCCCCCGCCGTGACCGAAACCACAGACAACGCCGAGCCTGCCCGCGCTTACCCCGAACTGTACGATGCCCTGCAAGCCTACAATGCGCAGATTTTTGCCGAGGGACAAAGCGGCTTGAAGGATCCCTTTGCCTACGAGACGCCCGCCTTTGACCTGACCGGCTACGGCCTGCCCGATGATATGATCGCCGCGCTGTGGATACCGCGCCTGAATCTGGATTTGCCTGTCTACTTGGGCGCCAGCACGGCCAACATGGCCCGCGGCGGTGCGCTGCTGGGGCAGACCTCGATGCCGCTGGGCGGCGCGAACACCAATACCGTGATCGCCGCGCACCGCGGCTACTACGG
>OGXM01001105.1_pt1 | contig 15634 bp, 11 predicted proteins | sample 1576271 | NCBI WGS metagenome assembly OGXM01 (sample SAMEA3541579, study PRJEB24748) | human gut metagenome | biome: human gut; feature: human-associated habitat; material: faeces | place: China | collected 2012 | reverse complement strand
AATCGGCGGGAACGATGAAGGAAGTCGAGGAAAAATTGCAGGGGCTTAATTTCTGCCGTGGAAATAAAGGGTATCTGATCAATCTGCAGCATGTGGACGGTATTCAGGACGGGTGTGCGGTTGTAAAAGGAGAGCCGCTGTTACTTAGCCGCTCGCGCAAGAAAGAGTTTATGGAAGCACTGACGAATTACTGGGGAGAGGTTGTGAAATGATGGAACATTTAATGCCGGATATTCCGCGAATTTATACAGCAGCTGCGGAATGGATGGCGTGCATGCTTTTTATTGTATCGTTGAAAAAAAGATTTGAATGGTGGAAGAGCGGACTTATCATGGCAGGAATGCTAGTGCTGCAGTCTGTTTTTTTGGTGGCAACCGGAAATGTGCCGATCTATTTCTGGATTCCGTGTATGATCGCCGCAGTATCTCTGATGGTCGGGTTCATTTATTTCTGCTGTGACGTGAATTTTCAGGATGCCGGATATTTTGGCATGATCGCATTTGTTGTAGCGGAATTTATGGCATCTTTGGAATGGCAGATTGTATGTACTGTCTGGACAAATGAGCTGCCGGGCAAGGCGACAAAGAGTATCATGCTTGCGGCGGTTTATGGTGCAGTATTCTTTTTATTGTGGAAATTATTGCAGCAGCATCTTCCAAAAGATGGAAAGCTGAACATCAGCTTTAAAGAATATTTTTCCGCAGCAGTGATCGTCATCGCAGTGTTTGCGGTCAGCAATCTGAGTTTTGTTTCCAATGCGAACACGTTCGCAAATGGCTACGCGCTTGAAATCGGTCATGTCCGCACGATCGTTGATCTCGGTGGAATTGCAGTTTTGTATGCGCACCTGATCCAGTGCGGTGAGCTGCGTGTCCGCAGGGAACTTGAGGCAGTGCAGAATGTATTGCAGAATCAGTATGTGCAGTACAAGCAGTCACGTGAGAGTATCGATCTCATCAATTATAAATATCACGACTTAAAACATCAGATCGCTGTGCTCCGGAGCGAGACTGACCCGGAGAAAAGAAATGAGTTTTTAAACCACATGGAAGATGAGATCAGGCAGTACGAAGCACAGAACAAGACCGGAAATAAAGTGCTTGATACGGTGCTTACGAGCAAAAGCCTATACTGCGCAAAGCATGGTATTACATTTACCTGCGTGGCAGATGGAACGCTGCTTGATTTTATGGATATCATGGATATCTGCAGCATTTTCGGAAATGCGCTTGACAATGCCATTGAGTGTGAGCTTAAGATCGCAGACAAGGAAAAGCGGCTGATCCATGTGACTGTGTCCCAGCAGAAGAATTTTTTGATCTTGCGTTTTGAAAATTACTACGAAGGTAGTTTAAAAGTAAAAGAAGGACGTTTCCTGACAACCAAGAAGGAAAAAGAGTTTCACGGTTACGGAATCAAGAGTATCCGCTATACGGTAAATAAATACGACGGCGCAGTCAGTATTGACACAAAAGAAAACTGGTTTGATCTGAAGATTTTGATTCCAATGAAAAAAACTGCATCTGACGAAGTGCAGAACGGATAACTGTGTCAAATAGAATACGGACGGTTAAACATTCGCATTTTTTGATTTATAACGCTATGGTTTGTGCATTGTGCATGAAAACATAGCGTTATTTTTGTCTGAAACTCACAACGTGTAATACCGTTTATGCAAAAATAATGCAGATTATGCAATTTTTCCATAAGAAAAGTACTTTATGATAGATTATAACTACAAAGTCCGGAACGGACAAAATAAATCTTGGGAGGATAAATCCTCTCCTCGTCAGAGGACTCGGATTTTCCTTCAGAAAACAAGGGAGGATTTAGAGATGATCGAGTTTATTATTTCAATTCTGGTTCCTATTTTAGGAGGCCTCGGTGTCAGTGAAGCAGACGTTACAACCTATGTAACAAACTGCAGCGGATACATTTATGCAATCCTTATTTCTATTTTAGTATTGATTGTATTATTAGTAGCTGCACATTTTATTGCACCAAAAGGAAAAAGACATTTAGTTCGCTGGGGAGCTTCCTTAGCATGGGTACTTGCACTTGTGACCATGGTAAACATGGTTTGCTATGGACCGCTTTACACAAACCTTTCCGTTGTATTAAACGGTGGCGGAACAGTATCCGATGAAGCAAAAGCAGCAAGTAATGAAGTGATCAAAAAAGTCGGCGAAGAAGGTATGGTTCTTGTAAAGAATAATGGATTATTACCTCTTAGCAGTGATGTTGATTCCATGAACGTATTTGGATGGGCATCTACAAACCCTATCTATGGTGGTACAGGTTCAGGTTCTGCAGATACATCTTCTGTAGTAAGTATTTTACAGTCTTTATCAGATGCAGGATATAAGACAAATGAGTCCCTGACCAAAATGTACACAGATTACCGCGCAGACAGACCAGCTGCAACAATTTTAGGCGGAGACGGATCCTTTGATATCACATTACCGGAACCTACAGCAGATTATTATACAGATGATGTCATGGGCGAAGCAGAAAGCTTTTCTGATGTAGCAATGGTAGTGATCAGCCGTGGCGGTGGTGAAGGATATGATCTTCCTACAGACATGAACTCTGTTATCCATGGCACTTACAATGTGGCAGATGAAGTTTCTGTAAATCCTGCAAACTATGCATATACAAATATTTCCTACACTAACAACGGTGATTATGATGATTTTGATGCAGGAGAATCTTATCTTGAACTCTCTAATACAGAGGAAGCAATGCTTGATAAGGTTTGCTCAGAATTCAGTAAAGTAATCGTTGTGATCAACGCAAACAACCCAATGGAACTTGACTGGGTAGACAATTATGATTCTATCGGAGCTGTAATCCTTGCACCTGGTACAGGTCAGACAGGTATGGCTGCACTCGGTGAGATCATCAACGGATCTGTGAATCCATCCGGAAAAACAGTTGATACTTATGTAAAAGATTTAACACAGACTCCATACTATAATAACATTGGAGCATTTGCATACAACAATGTAGATGATTTAAAAGAAGCAATCGCAGCTTCTGATACAGCATACGAAGGAACAGTTTCCTTTGTTGATTATGTAGAAGGTATCTATGTAGGATACAAATATTATGAGACAGCATCTGATGATGGTGTGATCAATTATGAGGATGTTGTAAAATATCCATTTGGTTACGGATTATCTTATACAACATTTGAACAGAAAATGAATGATTTCTCTGATAATGGAGACAATGTAACATTCAATGTAACAGTTACAAATACAGGCGATGTTGCAGGTAAGGATGTTGTAGAAGTATACTTCACACCACCTTATACAAACGGAGGAATCGAGAAAGCTTCCGTAAACTTAATTGATTATGCAAAAACAGGTGAGATCGCACCGGGTGAATCTGAAACAGTTGAGTTTACGATCAACAAAGAAGATATGGCATCTTATGATGCAAACGAGATCAAAGTAGCAGGCGGCGGATATATTCTTGAAGCCGGCGAATACACAGTATCTGTCAGATCTGATTCCCATACAGTATTAGATCAGGCAACCTTCACTGTAGATTCAGATATCAACTACAGCGAGAGTGCACGCACAACAGATAATGTTGTTGCAACAAATCAGTTAAATGATTACACAGCAGGAAATGTTACCTATCTTTCCAGAGCAGACGGATTTGCAAACTATGCAGAAGCTACCGCAGCACCGGCTGAAGAAGCTTATGTAATGGATGATGCAACAAGAAAAGAAGTAGAAGCAAACTCTACAGCATACTATGACTCTACAGCATATGACAATGCAGAAGATACAATGCCAACATTAGGATCTGATAATGGTCTTACATTAGCAGATTTAACAGGCAAGGCTTATGATGATCCGATGTGGGATCAGTTATTAGATCAGATGAGCTTTGAAGATATGTCATTACTTGTAAACCTTGGTGGATGGCAGACAGCTCAGATCGATTCTGTAGGAAAAGTTGCAACAAGTGACTGTGACGGACCTGCTGGAGTTAACAACTTCATTACAGGAACTTATGGAACACCATATCCGACAGAAGTATTAATGGCACAGACATGGAATACAGATTTATTATATGACCTTGGACTTGCAATGGGACAGGAGTATGCAGATGTAAATAACTATGGTGTATACGGTCCGGCAATGAACACACACCGTTCTGCATTTGCAGGAAGAAACTTCGAGTACTATTCAGAAGATGGTGTACTTGCAGGTAAACTTGCAGCCGCCCAGGTAAATGCGATGGCAACAAAAGGCACATACAATTACATCAAGCATTTTGCATTAAACGACCAGGAGACAAACAGATGTGCATTCTTACTTACATATTCTAATGAGCAGGCAATCCGTGAGATTTACTTAAAACCATTCGAATTATGTATCAAGAATTTTGACGGAACACAGATCGCAGTAATGTCTTCCTTCAACTGGATCGGAACTGTTCCGGCATGTGCAAATGAAGACACATTAACAACAATCCTTCGTAATGAGTGGGGATTCCAGGGAATGGTCATCACAGATTATGATGGTTCTTACGGATACATGATCACAGATCACTGCGTTCGTACAGGAAATGACCTGATGCTCGGATTTAGTTCTCAGGCATCTAACCAGCTGACAAATACAGAAAGTGCAACTCTTAATAACGCACTTCGCACATCATGCAAGAATATTATGTATACAATCGCAAACAGCGGTTATTATACAAATACTACTGATGATAGCGGAATGTCAAATATGACAAAACTCTTCGTGACAATTGATGTTGTAACAGTATTATTAGTAGTACTCTGCATGGCACTTGTGATCGTTCGCTATCGCAAAAAACATGCAAAAACAGCAGCAGAAGTTACACCGGAAGAGAAAAAAGAAGAATAGATTATCAGGCACCCTGTGTGCAAGGATAACAGAACTTAAAATATGACAGGAAAGTCCCTGCGTGTTCGATAAGGAGCATGTGGGGGCTTTTTTATGGAATAGGAAAACGCAAGATAATGAATGGGGATTTGCGTAGAATTTGCATTTACATGAACGGGGATTTGCGTGGATATTTATATTTGCATGAATATATAAATACAGCTATAATAAAAATACGTATAATGACATGAAATTTGTATCAGATAAAAGATTACCAAAGTGTGTATTATGACATAGAAGCAGAAAGCGGGGGACAGTGATGCAGAGAAAGATCGGGATTGGAAAGCAGGATTTTGCAGCTTTAAGAGAAAACCAGTGCTTTTACATTGATAAGACAGATTTCATAAAGCAATGGTGGGAAAGCCAGGATGATGTCACACTCATCACGCGACCAAGGCGGTTTGGAAAAACATTGAATATGAGCATGCTTAACTGTTTCTTCTCTAATATATATGCAGACCGGTCTGATTTATTTGATGGATTAGATATCTGGAACGAAGAAGCATACAGAAAAATTCAGGGAACATATCCGGTAATTTTTGTAAGCTTTGCATCGGTAAAGGCAGATAATGCAGCAGATGCAAAAAAGCAGATCAAATCGCGGATTGCTGGTTTGTATGAGGATTATGCATATCTGCTCCAAAATGAAAAACTAAGTGAATCAGAGAAGATGGCATATAGGCAGGTATTGGCAGAGAGAGTAGATATGGATGATGTTACTGCCTGCGACAGTCTGAATTATCTATGCAAATGTTTAGGGCGGATAAGTGGGAAGAAGGCAATTGTCTTATTGGATGAATATGATACTCCTATGCAGGAATCATATATATATGGATACTGGGAGGAATTAACCTCATTTATGCGAAATCTGTTCAATGCAACGTTTAAGACAAACAGTTCGCTGGAACGTGCATTGATGACAGGGATTACACGGGTATCCAAAGAGTCAATGTTCTCGGATTTGAATAATCTTAACGTTGTCAGCACAACTTCAGACCAGTATACAGAGGCGTTTGGCTTTACAGAACAAGAGGTATTTGGGGCACTGGAAAAATACCAGCTAAGTGATAAAAAAGAAGATGTAAAATTATGGTATGACGGATTTACGTTTGGATCACATAAAGATATTTATAATCCATGGTCAATTACGAATTATCTTGATAAAAAAGAACTGAAGCCATACTGGGCATCCACCAGCTCAAATGGTCTTGTGGACAAACTGCTGCAGACCGGTTCAGCGGAAATGAAAACCAGAATGGAAACACTTTTGGATGGTGGAAATATTACAGTCAATATAGATGAACAGATTGTGTTCGATCAGTTAGAGCAGAACGAGGATGCGGTATGGAGTCTTCTCTTGGCTGGTGGCTACCTGAAGGTGGAAAATCTGAAGTATGAGGGCATTACAAGAGAGCCATGGTACACACTTTCCATTACAAATCTGGAAACCATCAGTATGTTTACAAACATGTTCAAAGGCTGGTTTGGCAGATCGTTGTCGAATTATAATGCATTTGTGAAGGCACTGATACAGGGTGATGTGGATGCAATGAATTATTATATGCAGAGAGTTTGTATGGCAACGTTCAGCTATTTCGATGTTGGAAGTGGACAGGGAGCAGACTGTGAACCGGAAAGGTTTTATCATGGATTTGTGCTCGGTCTTATGGCAGATCAGGCAGATATTTACGAAACACGCTCTAACCGGGAAAGCGGATTTGGCAGATATGATGTCATGCTGATTCCAAGAGACAGAAAGAGGCAGGGACTTCCAGCAGTGATCATGGAATTTAAGGTGCATAATAGCAGACAGGAAGCAGATTTAGAAGCAACCGTGCAGGCAGCACTTTCACAGATTGAAGAAAAAAATTATGATGCGGAACTTTTGGGACGAGGTTTTGAAAAAGAGCAGATCAGACATTATGGGTTTGCATTTAAAGGAAAAGAGGTATTAATAGGATAATCCATACCATTTATGCTAAAAAAAGCACAGATTATGCAATTTTTCTCCATAAAGGAATTCTTATGTTAGGATTAAGACAAGTAAAGCGGAACATAAATGCAGAAAGTTATTCCGAAACTGTAAAGTAGAGTTTCGCAGTCCAGAGAGAAAGGGATTAATATTATGGAGAAAATCAAAGGCTTATGGCTTGGATTTGCAGAAAAGCATCCGGGCGCATCAAAATGGATTCGTGAAGGTGGTTTATTTGTTATTGTAAGTAACCTTATCACAGTACTGAAATATTTTATGTTACTGTTTTTACCACTTGCATTTGCAGGGCTTCCAAAAGTTGATTTCGGATTCCCGGGAATCGACATTACTTTATTCGGAGAGACATTCAAATGGAATATCATCGGTTATGACGCTGCACACGGCGGACTTCCTTATTTCTGTGCATATATGATCGCAATGGTAGTTGGTGAGTGTATCAACTTCCCAATCCAGAGAAGCTTCGTATTCCGTAGCAAAGGGAACATCTGGTATCAGGGAATGTGGTATCTGATCGCATTCTGTATCGTAACCTGTATCGTAAACTCCATCAACTGTATCTGGGTTGCGGTAGCCGGGATGTTTGTGCCGGGATGGTTATACAATATTGGAACGACAGGGTTGAATGGAGGGGTATCGATGGTGGTATTCTTCTTCGTAAATAAGATTATTTTCCCGGAAGGGGAAGGAAAGTAAGCGTTGTCAGGATTGACGGCGAATAAGAAAATAAAACGGGACAAATCCGTTGCGCAGGGCATTCTGAGAAGTCTCTGAGAGTGAAAATTGTGTCAGCAAAGGCTTCCACAATTTCTGAGTCTTCTCTCCATTGCACAACAATTGGATTTGTCTCGTTTTATTTTTTTTTCCGCCTGACAACATTTTCTGCAAAACCCAAAAAAAGTGATAGAATAGAAGTAGTAAATTGTCAGAAAAGGAGAATCATTATCATGAAAGAAAATTTAAAAGTACTTATGATCAACGGAAGCCCGAAAGCAAACGGAAACACAGCCATTGCATTAAAAGAGATGGAGAATATTTTCAAAGAAAACGGAGTAGAAGTTGAGACAGTTGTTATCGGTAACAGAGCAGTCCGTGGCTGTATCGCCTGTGGTTCCTGCTACGAAAAAGGACAATGTGTTTTTGACGATGTAGTGAATGAGTTAGCTCCGAAGTTTGAAGAAGCAGATGGTCTTGTAATCGCAAGTCCGGTGTACTATGCGTCTGCAAATGCAACTCTGATCGCCTGTCTTGACAGACTGTTCTACAGCAGTCATTTTGATAAAACGATGAAAGTGGGAGCAAGCGTTGCCTGTGCAAGACGTGGCGGATGTTCTGCGACATTTGATGAGCTGAACAAATATTTTACCATTTCCGGAATGCCGGTTGCATCCAGCCAGTACTGGAACAGCATCCATGGGGCAGCACCGGGAGAGGCCGAAAAGGATGAGGAAGGAAGGCAGACGATGCGTACACTTGCAAGAAATATGACTTTCCTTATGAAGAGTATTGCACTTGGAAAAGAGCAGTTTGGACTTCCGGAAAAAGAAGCAAAGATTCCGACAAATTTTATTCGGTAGAACAAGTAAAAGGCAGGGATTTGTGAAATATCACGAATCCCTGCCTTTAGAGTTGACAGTCCAACTTTCTTGTTTTATAGTGGGAGTTGCAATTTGGTAGGAAGTATTTAAAAGAGAGGTTTTGGTCATGGCACTTATAAAATCAATCATTATTTTGATTATAGGGTTTGCTCTATTGATGAAAGGAGCAGATTATTTTGTAGAAGGAAGTTCTTCTGTTGCGAAGCAGCTTCATGTTCCATCGATGATCATCGGTATGACCATCGTTGCAATGGGAACCAGCCTTCCGGAATGTGCGGTCAGTGTAACGGCATCCCTGACAGGGAATAACTCACTTGCGGTAAGTAATGTTGTCGGATCGAATATTTTCAACTTGATGGTTGTTTGTGGAGCCTGTGCGTTATTTGCACCTCTTACGATAAAAAAAGATACATTGAAAAAAGAGTTTCCATTATCAATTATCTGTGCGGCCTTGCTGATGGTGCTTGGATATGTCGGGATGCTTTTAGGACATTTAGATGGCGGTGTATTTCTCCTTATTTTTGCAGCTTATCTGATCTGGATGATTGGCTCTGCCAAGAAAGCAAGAGCAGCACACAAGGAAAGTCAGATGATGCGCGAAGAGGGAGAATTAGTAGACGAAGAAATTCAGATCCTGCCACTTTGGAAATGTGCGTTATTTATTGTTGGTGGCATGATTGCAATCAAGTTTGGCGGTGATTTTGTTGTAGACAGTGCTTCAGCACTTGCAAGCGCATTCGGACTCAGTCAGACACTTATCGGACTTACCATCGTTGCGATGGGAACCAGTCTTCCGGAACTTGTAACATCGATTGTTGCGGCAAGAAAGAATGAAGTGGATATGGCACTCGGAAATGTGATCGGTTCTAATATTTTCAATATCCTGTTGGTACTTGGAGTTGCAGCTGCCATCAGTCCAGTGAAATTTCTTACCGATAATATCATTGATACGGTTGTACTGATTGCGATGAGTCTTGTTGTTCTGGTGTTTGCATGGACTTCAAAAATGATCGACCGAAGAGAAGGCGCTACGATGCTTGGAATGTATGCAGTGTATATGGCATATATTTGCATACGATAAAATAAAAGAATCATAAGGAAAAATGGCTGTGGATGAAACCTGCCCCAAAAGTTAGACCTAAATTCTAACGATTGGAAGTCGGTTCAATCCACAGCTATTTTTATTGGGTCAGTGTACATTCTATTTTATACTTCTATAGAAAAAACATTGACATGTCTAACAAAAAGAGGTATAAAAAACGAGAGAATTTTGCGACAAGGAGAAAGGCATAAGATGGGAAAGTACAATTTTGATGAAGTAATCGACAGACATGGAACGGACTGCCTGAAATATGATTTTGGAATGAAACGAAAGGGAAGAGATGATCTGCTTCCGCTCTGGGTGGCAGACATGGATTTTCGTCTTCCGGATGAAATTCTGGATGAATTCCACAAGAGAATTGACCATGGAATCTTTGGTTATACGGATCCGCTGGATGAATATTTTGCAGCAATGAACCATTGGTTCTCCACACGTTATGGATATACGATCGAACCGGAGTGGGTAACACTTGGTGCTGGGATTGTCTATGCACTTGGAACCAGCGTAAGAGCATTTACCGAAGAGGGAGATGCTATGATGGTTATGCAGCCGGTTTACTATCCATTCAGTGAAGTAATAAAAAATGACGGAAGAAGACTGGTGAACTGCCAGCTTCGCTATGAGAATAACCATTATTCCATCGACTTTGAAAAGATGGAAAAAATGATTCGGGAAGAAGGTGTCAAAGCTCTGATTTTCTGTAATCCCCACAATCCGGTGGGAAGAGTCTGGACAAGAGAAGAATTAGAAAGAGTTGCCCAGGTCTGTTTGAAATACAATGTAATCTGGATGGTAGATGAGATGCACTGTGATTTCATTTTCCCGGGACATACGTTCACAAGCTGCATGAATCTGGACGAAAAGTACCGTCAGATCCTTGCGCTTTACAGCTCCCCTGGAAAGACATTCAATGTAGCAGGATTTCAGCCGGCAAATATCATCATTCCAAATGAAGAGTTGCGGAAAAAATACCAGTGGGCGAATACACAGGCAGCTTACAGCCAGGGAAGTTTGATGGGACAGCTTGCAGTCAAGGTATGTTACACCAAAGGTGCTGAGTGGGTAGATGAACTGGTGCAGTATATTTATGAAAATGTAAAATATATGAGCAAGTTCGTGAAAGAGAATTTCCCGAAAGCGAAGATGGTAGAGCCGGAAGGAACCTATCTGGTATGGGTTGATTTCTCTGGTTATGGTTTTAGTAATGAAGAACTGGAACATCTGATGCTTGAAGAGGCAAAACTGTGGCTGGATTCGGGAATTATCTTCGGACCGGAGACCGCTCAGTTTGAGAGATTCAATGTTGCCTGTCCGCGTGTGACTTTGGAACAGGCACTGACTCAGCTTAAAGATGCACTGGATAAGCATCTGGCAGCAAAATAATATAAAAAGAGGATTGAGAGGGAAAAAAGATGGACAAACAAAAGAAAAATATGGGGGCAGTGGCATTTCTTCCACTGATCGTATTTCTGGTATGTTATGTAGGGTGCGGGATTACATTTACCCTGCTTGGAGCAGACGAACCGTTCGGAAAGTTCCCGCGTCACGTCGCGCTTCTTGCAGGGTGTGCGGTAGCACTTCTCCTTAACCGTGGCATTGGTGTACAGGATAAGCTGAATATTATGACAACGAGCATGGGAAATTCAGGAGTTATGATGATCGTTCTGATCTACCTGATGGCTGGTGGATTCCAGGGAGCAGCAGCGGCAATGGGCGGAAAAGATTCGGTTGTGAATCTCTGTCTGCATTTTATTCCGGTGAAGCTTTTGGTTCCGGGTGTATTTTTGATGTGCTGCTTTATTTCTACATCGATCGGAACATCCATGGGAACGATTGCAGCGATGGCTCCGATTGCGATCAATGTGGCACAGGGAGCGCATTTAAATGTTGCGGTAGTCGGTGCGGCAGTGATCGGAGGATCTTATTTTGGAGATAACCTTTCCATGATTTCAGATACAACCATTTCTGCAGCAGAAGGATGTGGTTCTGAGATGAAAGACAAATTTAAAATGAACTTTTTCATTGCTCTTCCGGCGGCAATTGTGGCAATAATCCTGTACTCGATTTTTGGCGGAGTAGGAAGTGGGGCGATTGAAGCAGGAAGTTACAATATTATTGAAGTTCTTCCGTATTTCATAGTTCTCATTGCGGCACTTATGGGAGTTAATGTTGCGGTAGTCCTTTTTGTCGGAATACTTGCATCCGGTATCATTGGACTTTGTGTCGGAAGTTGTGGATTTTTTGAATGGATCCAGGCAATTGGAAGTGGTATGAGTGATATGTTCAGCATCAGTATCGTTGCCATTCTTGTATCCGGTATCATCGGTCTTGTACGTGAATATGGCGGTGTTGAATGGCTGGTGGGCGCGATCAGCAGCAAGATCAAGAGCAGACGTGGTGCGGAATATGGAATCGGACTGATGTCAGGTATCCTTTCCGCAGCTATGGTAAATAATACGATCGCAATCATCGTTACCTGTCCGATCGCAAAAGAAATCGGGGAAAAATATAAGATCGCACCGAAGAGACTTGCCAGTCTGGTGGATATCTTTGCCTGCGCATTTATTGCACTGATGCCACATGATGGTGGTATGCTGATGATTACGGCACTTGCTGATGTATCACCGCTTAATGTACTGAAATATTCGTTCTATATGTTTGGACTGATTATTGCGACCTGCGTTACGATACAGTTTGGATTGATGGACAAGAAAAATTAGACAGGATGAAATTTAAAATATGAAAGATCTAACAAAAGGAAAACCATCCACACTGATACTGGCTTTTGCGCTGCCGATCTTTTTCGCAAATCTTCTGCAGCTTACATACAGTCTTGTGGATACCAGAATTGTCGGAACTTTCCTGGGAGAGGACGCGCTGGCGGCTGTCGGCGCGACCACAACCTTAAGTAATCTGATCGTAGGATTTCTGCAGGGACTTTCCGGTGGATTCGCCATTATCATCGCACAGAAATTCGGTGCAAAGGATTATAAAGATGTGAAGAAATCATTCGCAATGTCGCTGACCATGGGTACAGGAATTGCAATATTTTTTACGGTGTTCGGATTGTTATTTTTACAGCCGATTTTAAATATACTGAATGTTCCGTCAGATCTGATGGCAACGGCGAAAAGCTATATTTTCGTGATCATCGCAGGGCTTGTGGCAACATTTCTTTATGATGCATGTGCGGCAGCACTCCGGTCACTCGGAGATACCGTGACGCCTCTTGTGATCCTGGCAATCTCAGTTGCACTGAATATTGTTGGGGATTTGCTTTTTGTTGTAGTGCTGAAAAGCGGAGTGCGGGGAGCTGCGATCGCAACGGTACTGGCACAGGCAATCGCCTTTGTTGTGTGCTGGATTTATATGGTAAAGAGATATGAACTGTTAAGACTTAGCCGGGAAGATTTCAAAGATCCGAATCCGGTTATGGTGAAAAATATGCTGGGTGCGGGAATGTCCATGGGATTCATGAGTTCTCTGATCAATATCGGTTCCCTGACGCTTCAGACAGCGATCAATAAACTTGGAAATGATTATATCGTAGCACAGACAGCGGCCCGGAAGCTGACTGAAATGTTCATGATCATGTTTACAGTATTTGGAAATACAATGGCGACCTATTGTGGACAGAACCTTGGAGCAGGAAAGATCGACCGGATCAAAAAAGGGATCTGGCTTGCGATTTTCTATACTTGTATCTGGTGTACACTTGTGATCGTGGCAAGCTACACGATCGGAGACAAGCTGGTCTATCTGGTAACAGGTACACATAATGAAAATGTGATCTTAAATGCGACCAGATATCTGAAATTTGATACATTGTTTTATTATGTAACAGCAGTAATCTGCATTGTGCGAAATGCCATGCAGGGACTGGATGACCATATTACACCGATCGTATCAAGTACACTTGAGATGCTTGGAAAAATTGTGATCGCATTTACACTGGTTCCGCATCTTGGATACACGGGGGTTATCATTGCGGAGCCGATTGTGTGGTTTGTTATGGTGATTCCGCTGATCGTGCAGATTTTCCGGATGCCGGTGCTGAAGCAGATAAGCCTTTCTTGACACTATTCATACGCCTGTGCTAGAATAGGCTTGTTTCAGAAAAATAAATACAGATGCGCAAGGTGTCAATCAGACGGAATGTCTGGATTGGTGAAAAGGGAAACAGGTGCAAGTCCTGTACGAACTCGTCACCGTAATTTGCAAGCTTAGGCTGTCATACCACTGGGAGACCGGGAAGGAAAGCCACAAGCGTCTGAGCAATCAGTCGGGAGACCTGCCTTTCGCAGTACAGGAACGGAAAGTTCATGCCACGAGTAACTGGCAGTACGAAAGATAGAAACTTCAGACTGATTTTGCAGAGGGCAAAATGTCAGTTTCTTTTTTGTACGCCCTCGTTAAATTTAGATACGGGGGATTTTTTTGCTTACAAAAAATATGCTGTAAAGTGTAATGAATATCATTCCGATTCCTGAAAGTATGACAAAAAAGTCAGGGAGGATCAAGATGAAGAAACGAGTATTAGTAGCATTATTGGCAACAGCACTTACGGTGTCTATGATGACTGGATGTGGAAGCAAGAAGACAGAGGACACTTCTTCTACAAAGACAGAAGAAACATCCGAAGACAGCGATCAGGAGGCAGCAGACAAAGTGGCAAAGCTGATCGATGACATTTATGTACAGGAAAGAACAGACAAGACAGATGAACAGTGTAAGGCTGCAAAAGAAGCCTGGGATAAGCTTACTGATGCACAGAAAGAACTGGTAGAAGGCGAGAACGCTGATCCGGATTATTTTGGAAGGGATACAGGCGATGCATCGAAAGATGATCCGTTGAACGAAGATAACATCGGAGAAAATGAAATTCTGGTTGTAAGCTTTGGTACATCTTTCAATGACAGCCGTGCAGAGGATATCGGTGGTGTGGAAAAAGCACTTCAGGCAGCATATCCGGACTGGTCTGTAAGAAGAGCATTTACAGCACAGATCATCATCAACCATGTACAGGCCCGTGATGATGAGAAGATCGACAACATGGATCAGGCACTGGAAAGAGCAGTCAACAACGGGGTTAAGAACCTGGTCGTACAGCCGACACATCTGATGCATGGTGCCGAGTATGATGAACTGACAGAAGCAGTTGAGAACTACAAAGATAAATTTGAATCTGTTAATAATGCAGAACCACTTCTCGGTGAAGTCGGAGCGGATGAAACAGCGATCAATGAGGACAAAGCAGCTGTTGCAGAAGCAATTACAGCAGAAGCTGTAAAGACAGCTGGATTTGACAGCCTGGATGCGGCAAAAGAAGAGGGAACCGCATTTGTATTTATGGGACATGGAACTTCACACACAGCAAAGATCAGCTATTCTCAGATGCAGGCACAGATGGAACAACTTGGTTATGAGAATGTATTTATCGGAACCGTAGAAGGCGAACCGGAAGATACCGCTTGTGAAGCAGTAATCGAAAAGCTCAAAAATGCAGGATACAAGAAAGTAATCCTTCGTCCACTGATGGTTGTAGCAGGAGATCATGCAAACAACGATATGGCAGGCGATGATGACGATTCTTGGAAGAGCCAGTTTGAAGCATCCGGAGCATTTGACAGTATTGATACACAGATTGCAGGTCTTGGTGAGATCGATGCGATCCAGCAGCTTTATGTGGCACATACACAGGCTGCAATTGATGCAGAATAAATAAAAAAAGAGGGATTTATAAGATGAAAAAGAAACTGTTAGTATTGGTATTATCTGCTGTAATGGCAGTGGGAATGATGAGCGGATGCGGTGCAAAAGATGAGGCGTCCGATTCAAAAGCAGAGGCAACAAAAGATGTTTCAGTTGTAGAAGATCAAGAACAGGAAACTGTAGAATGTGAACTTGAAGATGGAACCTATACGGCAGAATTCAATACCGACAGCGGAATGTTTCATGTAAATGAAGCGAATGACGGAAAAGGAACACTGACCGTAAAAGACGGAAAGATGACGAT
>OGXM01001102.1_pt1 | contig 15671 bp, 15 predicted proteins | sample 1576271 | NCBI WGS metagenome assembly OGXM01 (sample SAMEA3541579, study PRJEB24748) | human gut metagenome | biome: human gut; feature: human-associated habitat; material: faeces | place: China | collected 2012 | reverse complement strand
GCGTTCGGCGGCGAAGTCATGGACCGCCAGGGCTTCTTTCTGCGAGAGTCCGCTACGGAATGTCTTTCCCGGCCTGATCCAAGACAAGTCCCCTTGCAGGACATTCGGTTCGTTCAGGTTCAGGTAGATGAAGTTGTGGGCTATCAGGTCCACGGGGCGTTCCGCTGCCATGATGACGCGCCACGGCGTGTCGTAGGGCGTGATGATGTCGGCACAGTCGTACATGGAGGTTTTCAGCGTGTGGGCTTTTCCGGGTCGTCCAGACCGGTTAAATCCAGCGTCTGCGTTTTTGCAACACACAGCAGATAGTCCGTCGAAACCTTGAAAATCTCAGATAATTCGATAATATACTGTGTACTCGGTACATTCAGGCCCAATTCCCACGCATTTACGCTCGACCGCGTGATGCCCAGCCGCTTGGCCAGCGCGGCCTGTGAGATGTTGTGACTCTCCCGCAGCATTTTAATTCGTTCCCCTATAATCAGCATGCAATCACCTTATTATAGGGTATGCCAATCACGATGATATTACGATATCATTATGATATTCATAATTGACATACATATTTCTTCCAGCTATACTAAAGAAGATAACAGGAGGACTGTACATGGTAATCTTACGAACGCTCTTAGTATGTCTGATTATAGCTCTCATACTCTGGGGAATCTATGCTGCCTTTCGTTCCATACTATCCAATAAGTGGCTTCATGACGCGGCACGACAGGATGTTGTACATCTGTTTAATCAAGACTTACCGAAATGGTTGGAAGCAGCTTATACCGCCTTAAACCAGCATTTGCAGACACAAGGCAGCAAATGTGACTGGAGCGTAGAAATCGCATGCCCCTCCCATGCTGTTATTGATCGATGCCGTATCAACTTTTCCGGTTCGCAAGGTATTATTCTGGACAGTGTCAATCAGCAATTACTCTATTATAAAACAAAGGATTTACCGGAATTACATGCACTTCAATGCACAAATGCTCATCCGTTAGAAGCATTTGAGTGTTTTTCTCTCCCCTACTCCGATATTCTTCAGGCACAGCTTATTACTTCCGCGCACACCTATACGCAGATGAAAACGAAAGGCGGCATTTCTCAAGGCACCGCCGAACAGCATACCGCCGGGCAAACGGTCTATGACAAATTAGCAATCGTTATTCAAAGCAAGAATCCCTATCACCCATATATAGAATTAGACTTTTCTAATCGTACCGCGGTATCTGAAATGTGGAAAATCCTTCAGACCTCCAGCATATTAGGAAATATCTTTGAAACCGAGTCTAAATTCAGCATTTCATATGCAGGCTGCGATACCGATATCAAGATCCGGAAACGTTTCTCTGCTATTCCATCGCTTCCATTTGCTTTGACATCGATCGGACCGGCGCAGTTAAATATGTTAAATCAAATCCTGCTCCATCTGGAAGCGATTGCACAAGCTGATTCGCCCAATTCCGCACCTGTTTCATGATTTTCATAATAAAAAGCGTCTGCTCACGCAGACGCTTTCAGCTTGTCCAAAAACCCAGCTGTCCATGAAGCGGCAATCGCTATGGACTATCCCAGTCATATCACAGACCACGAAACAGGAAGCAAATTGATTCATGAGCGTTGATAACTCCCACCGCCTGCAAATAGGCATAGATGATTATGCTCCCCACAAACTTCATGCCCCGCTTTTTCAAGTCTTTTGAGATGGCATCAGATAATGGTGAGCTGACCTTGTCTACTTCTTGGATGATTTTTTCATCTGTCCAGTGCCATAAGTATCGGTCAAAACTGCCCCACTCTTGCTGTATCTTTTGAAACACTTGTGCGTTGACCACTGCAGCTCGTATTTTCAGCCGGTTACGGATGATTCCAGAGTCAGCTTGCAGAGCCGTCAATTTTTCTTCGCTATAAGATGCCACCTTCCGTAAATCAAACCCGTCAAAAGCACGGCGAAATGCTTCTCGTTTATTTAAGACACATTCCCAGGTGAGGCCTGCCTGAAAATTCTCCAAAATCAACATTTCAAACAGCAACTGGTCATCGTGGACCGGTCTGCCCCATTCCTCGTCATGGTATCGCAGATAAGTGGTATTAGCCGGGTTCACCCAATGGCATCGGATCTTTCCATCTGTCCACTGCATTCGTATCGTCATTTTGAACTTGCTCCGAAATCGTTATGCCTCGCACGCCTCCCGGAGAGCAGGCAGCAGCTCATCCAGCCGCCCGTCCAGTCCGAAGGACTTCTCTTTGATATTGTCCGCAATGTAGATCTCACCCAGATTGATGGTCACATAAGTGGCGTTTGGCTCGCTGGCCACCAGGCGCATCATCGGGGCCTTGATCAGCTGATTGCGCCAGCCAATGCCCAGCTCCAAAACCACCAGTTTCTTCCCGTGGTAGGTTTTCAGAAAGTTTTGGAACCGTGCCTGGGCAGCGGTATCCGGAATCATTCTCTGACCCGCGCCCATGTGGATGTCCATGGGACCTCCGCACTTGGGACAGCGCGGCACCAACTCTGTAGGCACATGGCCGCCCTGTTCGGCAGCCGATAATTTTTCGGCCACCTCTAAACTTGAATAGAGGGTGTCGTGGCAGGGGCGGGCACACTGCATCGTAAACCAGTTGCCCTCAATCTCATAGATTTTCGTCGGATCGAAGCCACACAGTTCAAAGTGACCTTCTCCGTTTGATGTGACGACAAAGTAATCTTTCTCTCCCACAATGGCCTTCAAATCGTTCATCACCGGCGTAGGCTGGTACTGCCCGCAGTAATGATGGATGAGCCGAGCCCAGAAGGCCCACTTTTCCTCCTCGCTGGGCCATCCGGCCATCATGCCCTGCAAAATACAACGTAAGCCGTATTTTTGTTTGAAATCTCCAAACAATTCATCAAAGGCCGCATTGTCCGCAAACAAATGCAGTCCTTCGGTGATGGACAGTCCGTTACTGGCCCCGATCAAGATAGCGTCCGCTTCTCTGAATTTTTCCGCAATAGGGTTCCAATCAATCATATTCGTTCGCCCCTTTCTATTTTATGTTTGCTGCGATGGAGCGCTCCTGCCGGAGGGCAGCTAGAGTTTCCGCCAAATCTCCTTGCAGATACAGGCTGCGTCCCCGCAGATGCTCTGGCCTATGAGATGCCTCTCGATTAAGACATGCATAAAAGACGTTTTCGTTTTTGGCAGTAAGTTCCCAGAAGGGCAGTTTGATGATACTGGGCGTCATCTCACCCACGCCAAGTTCCAACAGCAGGACTTTTTTGTCGGACTGATCCATTATCCAGTGTCGCAGAAAGCTATGGTAGCGGTGCAGACTATCCTGCCAGAAGGTTCCCTCCAGGAAGGTATCATCTCGTACCCAGGGCACCAGCACCCGTCCGCAATCCGGGCAACGAGGAACAACTTCCTCCGGCAGGCGAACACCGTTCAGGCGGCTGGTCAGCTCCTTCACCAGCTCGCGGTTTTTCCAAATATCATCCCGGCAGGGCTGACTGCATTGGCAGTAGCTAAAGTCTCCCTGAAAGGCGCAAATTTGTTTCTGGGGAAATACCCGAAAAAACTGCTGATCCACATTGGTGGTCAGAACAAAAGCAGGTTTGTCCGCAATAAGCGCTTGCAGGTCCAGATAGGGCTGCCCAGTAGGGGCTTCCCACATGAAGCGGATATATTGACTGTAATATCCCCACTGCTCTCCATAGCTGGAAAAGCAATGGTAGAATCCAGCCAGCGGAGAGGTAAAGCCATACTGTTCGCGAAAGGGAGCCAATGCCTCCGAAAGTGCCGGGGACCAATGGTAGTGGTCGTATCCAGCTGCGCTTGACAGGCCGGAGCCGCCTCCGATCACAACGGCATCTGCTTGATCAATACGCTCGGCAAGTTCCTGAAGCGCCGCTTGGCTTCCAACCCTCATTGATCGTTATCTCCGCTTTCCATGGTGTCCCGTGCATCCCGTAGCACTTGAGCAATGTCGGCCACAATGGTCATGCCCTTGTCCTCCAACTGCTTGGGCAGGAAGTCATACTTGTTGTTGACAGCAATATATCGAGCATGGGGAAAGCTGAGGGTCATGTTCCAGAAAGGTTCTTGGATAAACATGGGAGTCATTCGGCCAACGCCCAACTCCAGGAACAGAATTTTGCTGTCTTTGTGTTCCAGCACATAGCGAGAAATTTTTTCGTACTGTTCTTCGTATTTCTTTCCTTGCAGGAAATTCCCATATCCTCGCACCCAGGGGAAAGCCTCGCCGCCGCAGTGGGGGCACCGGGGAATGAGATCCGTGGGAATCTTCGTGCCATCCCCCATAGCGGCTACCATATCAGCCACCGGCTTTACCGCATCCCAAGTGTCATCGGTACAACAGGCGGCACACTGGAAGAAACGGTGATCCCCCTGGATCTCTGCCACCTTCTCCTCCGGGTAGAGTTTGACAAACTGGGTATCCTGGTTCGTGGTGAGGATGAAGAAGTCCTTGCCTTTCAGCAAAGCGTCTAAATCCAAATAGGAATGACGCACAGGTGCGGTCTGGGTGGTGTGAAGGAAGGTGGCGAGATACCCCCAATACTCTTCCCTTGTCTTCCAGGGGTGCATCATCCCTGCAAAAGCACCTTTGAAGTGGTACTTCTCGGCAAAAGGTCGGAAGTATTTGCGGTAGGAGTCGTTGTCCTCGTAGTAAAAATCTCCGCCACCGGCAGCGGACAGGCCGGAGGCCCCGCCCACTACCACACAGTCAGCTTCCTTTACCTCCTGTACCAAACGATGGATCTGTTCGCTATACGGCAGCGGCTTTTTGTCAGTCAGCTGATAAGGCGTACTGCCGGAAGCATAGATAGGATAGTGCCTGGAATAATTCATCTGGGTCTGCATGACCAGATCATCATAGAAGTTCATTTTTACCATTCCTTTCGAGTGGGTGTTATTTTTATTCTTACTTCAAATCATTTTAGCATCCTCTTGCGCTGCTGTCAATATGTTGTTATAATAAAAATAACATCAAAGCAAAAAAGGAGATCAGACCATGAAATATCCCACCCGCCTTAGCGATGCTGTTCATATTCTGGCTTTTATCGCTCTGTACCCAGACTGCGACCTGACCAGTAACAAGCTGGCAGAGAGCATTCAGACGAATCCTGCCTATGTGCGCCAGCTCATGTCCGCCCTGCGGAAAGGAGGGCTGCTGGTCAGCGTGAAGGGACATCCCCGCCCCGCTCTGGCTCGTGAGCCGGAGAAAATCACTCTGCTGGATGCCTATCGGGCAGTAGAGGGCAACAAGCCCCTGCTCCATCAGGACATCCACACCAACCCCGCTTGTGGCGTGGGTGTAAATATCCAACTGGTGCTGCGGGATTTTTACTTGGACATTCAAAAAACAGCGGAACAAAGAATGCAAGAGATCACGCTGAAAGATGTGCTGGAACAATATCACATGAAGTTAGAAGGGACGCTCTTGCAGCGTTTATGACGGATCGGTTTTCAGAAACTCTTCCATAAAAAACGGTCAAGAATTGCTGCCCTATATACAAAAAAGCCGCCGAGGACACCTCCACAATGGGAAGAGTCCTCGACGGTATTCGCTTATCGGGTATGCTGCGGTCTGAGAACGTCCTTCTGTACAGCTCTCTATCCGCATCAACGATATTTTCGGATGGGCGGTACAAAAATATTCAGATTGATCAGCTTTGCGATAAAGGGATGCTATTTTGCAACAGCCCCAAAATCAGCTTTTTCTTAATTACAGCTGGCCCATAGCATGCTTTGCGGCCAGCATGCCGAAGGTGTAGCAGCGGCCCAGGGACAGGCCGGTCTGGTGGAACGGATAGTCCGCGCCGCCGTAGAACACGCCGCCCACGTTGCCCACGCAGTACAGGCCCTCGATGACCTTGCCGTCAGCGTCCAGAGCCTGGCCGTTGGCGTTGGTGTTCACGCCGCTGTCGATGGAGGACACGCGGATGTGCTTGCGCACGCCCCAGAAGGGAGCCTTCTCGATCTTGTGCATGTAGGCGCTCTTCTTGCCGAAGTCCGCATCGGTCCCCTGATCGCACAGCTCGTTGTAGCGGTCAATGGTCTTTTGCAGCTCATCGGCGGGCACGTCCAGCAGAGCAGCCAGCTCCTCGATGGTGTCGGCCTTATAGGTGTCGATCAGGTTGGTGAACACGCCCTGCGGGTTCTCCACGGCACCGGGGATGTACTTGGTCATCACCTGCTCCGGCACGGGGCTGTTGGCGTAGCTCATGTAGCCGCTGTCGTAGATCTGGCAGTACCAGCCCAGAGAGCCGTCCGGGTGGTTGGCATCCACGTTGGCACCGTTGTAGCGGGGCAGATACTTGGTGATGTTGCCCATGTAGACAAAGCCGGTGTCCTCGTTGCAGAAGCGCTTGCCCTCCATGTTGACGTACAGGAACGGCTCCTCGTACATCAGGCCGGAGTCGAAGTCATGCATCATCTTGGTGTGGCCCAGGTTCTCCATCTTGGCGCCTGCGTCGATGGCCATGATGTGACCGTCGCCGGTCTTCTGGTACTGCTTCTTGTCGTAGCCGTCCACGTCCGGGCACCAGCGCTTGACCATGGCCTCGTTGTTCATGTAGTCGCCGGTGGCCAGGATAACGCCCTTGGAGGCGTTGAACTGGATGTACTTGCCGCTCTCATCCTTGGCGATGACGCCGGTCACCTTGCCGTCGGCGTGCACCAGCTTGACGGCGGGGGTGTTGAAGAAGGTCTCCAGATTGGAGTTCTTGGCCTGCACATTCTCCAGCACGGTGGCCAGCACGTCGCCCACGTTCTTGGGCTTGGGGCCGATCCACGGTGCAAAGAAGTAGCAGTGCTCATCGCCGAAGTCGTAGGTGTCCATGCGGTCCTTCCACACACCGGTCAGGTCCTGGCTGGTGCACATGTAGGCAAAGATCTCCTTCTCGTCGTTGTGCAGCAGGCTGGAGGGATCCTTCACGCTGTCCACAAGGCTGCCGTCGCCGTACTCGGTCTGGTCGGTCAGGCCGGCGCGGTTCAGGTACCACATCAGGGCCTCTTCGGAGTTCTCGACGTAGGCGTTCAGCAGGCTGGTGTCGGCGCGCCAGTCGCACAGGCCGTTGGTCATGTGCACCCACATCTTCTTGCCGGCCTCGGTGGACTTGGACTTGATGATGGCGGAGCCGCAGTTGCCCTGGCTCACCACGATGCTCTGCTTCTGCAGCAGGGCCACATGGCCGCCCAGCTCGGCTGCCCAGCCTGCTGCGGGCACACCGGCTGCACCGGCACCCACAACGACCACGTCAAAGTCCTTGGTCTCGTCCGGGGTGATGTCGCCCAGCTCCACCACAGAGGACTCCACTTCCTCGGTGGTCAGGCCGTCGGGCACCACGGTCTCGGCCTTGCTGGCCTCGGTGGGGGCCACGGCCACGCCCTTGGCCTGGTTGATGCAGCTCTCGGCAGCCTTCTTGATGGCACCGGAGGTGATGGTGGCACCGGAGTGGCCATCCACCTCGCTGGACTGTGCGTCCAGGATCTTCTTCACCATCTCGTCGGCGATGTCGGCACCGTAGCCCTTGGTCTCGTTTGCCACGTCGATCTGCACGTCGGTGATGGCATCGGCGCTGAAGGTCATGGTCACGGTGACCGGGGTGGTGGTGTTGATGCCGGTGGCGGTGGCGCTGTAGGTGCCTGCGGTATAGGTACCGGCAGCAGTGCTGGCAGCGGTGCTGCCAGAAGCTGCGCTGTTGCCGCAGCCGGCCAGCAGGCCTGCGGCAGCTGCACCCAAGGTAGCAGTGCGCAGGAAGTTGCGGCGGGAAATCTTTTCGCTCATAATCGTTCTCCTTGCCTTTTCTTTTTTCTTCGTGTGATCCGTGTTTGGCAGCAAAGTCCGCAGACTTTGTTACTGGATAAACAAAGCTTACACGTTAGAGCAGCGCGAAGGTCAAGGGCCATTTTGACAAAAATATCACAAGAATTTGTCTGATATAACAAATTCTCGTGATATTGCAATTTTATGTATATATTTTTGTCCGCGTCAGATGGTAATTCACGATGCTCCCATCGGGCTGCTCCCGGCTAGCAGCGATGCTGCTGAAGGTCTCGCCCACCGCACGGAACCCGCGCTGCACGATCTCCGCATGCAGGTCGTCCAGTGAGTCCCACCCAAAGGACCCGCGATAATCCTTTTTCCAAATGGTAGTCAGATAGTCTCCGCCGCACACCACCTCCACATGCTTTGTGCGCTTCAGCCCCAGCCTGCGAGCGGCATCGGCCTCAATCATAAGGCCGTAGTCGTACTCGTTGCGTCCCACCCGAAACTGCTCCATCACCCGCCGGGGCAGGCGGCTCACCCAGCGGGTCGCAGGCATACATTCCAGCCATTCAGCCTTTTCCTGCTGCAATTCTTTATCCCGGTCTGCTGCTTCTTCCTGTGAGAAGGTCAGTCGCCACATTTCCGGGAAATTCTGCACCCAGATGCGCCCGGCATTCTGTTCCAGTGTACGGTACTGCTCCCGCTTGTGTTCCAAAAAACGGATGGCCAGTTCGTCCAGCACCTGCCTGCGCCGCAGCTGGGCGATCTGATGGTTGAACATGGCGTCGCTCTGCTCCACCGTGGGTGCGCCGATCAGCTCCCGGCATTCTTCCAGCGAGAGCTCTGCCGCCCGCAGTTCCCTGCACAGGTTGAACCGCCGGGTATCAGTGACTGTATAGTAACGATAGCCGGTATCCTCGTTGACCTCGGGGTGGATCAGGCCCATTTTTTCATAGTAGCGCAAAGTATGGGTTGTGACACCAAGCAGAGATGCCATCTCACTGATGGTATAGCGCATAACAGTAAGCTCCTTTCCGGGCAGCAGAACCTTAGAGCTGCTCGAATGTTATTTTCTATCCATCCTTATTATATCGTATCCGCGCACCGTTTCAAGTAAAAAAACTTTGCCGTTCTCTGCCGGAAAATACCGGGCAGCAAAAACAGGGCGTTGGCTTGGATGCCGTGACCGGCAGAGAGTAGGACTGAGTTTTAACAGAATAAATCCAACATCTTAAACCTGCTGCATAAACAAAAATCCGCCTATTATAAGTATGACTTATTCGGCGCAAAAATCAGTTCTCGAACGTTCCAAATTGGCACATTTTGGACTATTGTACGATTATTTTTCCAGTTTGGTTATTTTGCTCCCCGTGGCCGGAGCAGGCCCTGCGGGCCAACATCCACTGCCAGATCTCGCTGGCACTCAACCGCATCTACACCGAGTGGTACCCCAGCAAGGGCTACACCTTCAACATTACCAACTCCACCAGCTACGACCAGTATTACGTTCACGGACGCACCGTGTTCGATGTGATGGTGCGCATCACCGACGACATCTTCAACACCTATATCCGCAAGACCGGCACCGTAAACCCCTACTACTCTGAATACTGCGACGGTAAATCGGTCACCTGCCCGGGTCTCAAGCAGTGGGGCACCGTGACGCTGGCCAATCAGGGCCGTAACGCCTTGCAGATCCTGAAGTATTACTACGGCAACGACATCGAGATCATCCGCACCTCGAACATCCAGTCCATCCCCCAGAGCTACCCCGGTTCGCCCATCCGGCAGGGCGACAGCGGCACAGCGGTGTTCACCCTGCAGCGCCAGCTGAACCGCATCACCAAGGACTATCCCTTCCTCGGCCTGCTGACTGTGGACGGCGTGTTCGGGGCCAAGATGGCCGCCACGGTCAGGGCGTTCCAGAGGCAGTTCAACCTGACCGCCGACGGCGTAGTCGGACGACAGACATGGTACAAGATCAGCTATATCTATGTGTCGGTCAAGGATCTTGCGGAGCTGACCAGCGAGGGCGAGGTGTCCAGCGGCACTCTCTCGGACGGCACATGGGGCGGCACCGTACTGCGCACCGGCTCCACCGGCAGCGCCGTGGAACAGCTGCAGTTCTGGCTGAATACGCTGGCACAGTATGAGCCTTCCATCCCATCGTTAACAGTGGACGGCGTTTACGGCACTGGAACGGCCAACACGGTGCGGGCCTTCCAGCGCAAATACGGCCTGACCGTGGACGGCGTGGTGGGCCGTGACACATGGACCGCACTGTACGACCAGTTCCGCAGCATCCAGTCCGACAACGGCACCCCCAATGCCTACCCCGGCACCGCCCTGCGGGAGGGTGCAAGCGGACAGAATGTGCGGCTGGTGCAGTTCTGGCTCAAGATCGCGCGCACGGTGTACTCGAACCTGACCAACATCACGGTGGACGGCAAGTTCGGCAGTGCCACCACAGCGGCAGTCAAGCGGTTCCAGACCTACTTTGGCCTGACCAGCGACGGTGTGGTGGGCCGCACGACATGGAACAAGCTATACGAGGTGTACAACGACATCGCCAACAAGCTGCTGTCGTCCAGCCTGCGCCCCGGCGAGTACCCGGGCGTGCTGCGCAAAGGCTCTTCCGGCACAGCGGTGCGGGAGCTGCAGTTCTACCTCTACCTCATGAGCGCCTACGAGAGCAGCATCCCGGCCATTGGCATCGACGGACAGTTCGGTGCTTCCACCGAAGCTGCCGTGCGGGCCTACCAGCGCTTTGCGAGGCTGATTGTAGATGGCATCGTGGGACGTACCACATGGAACAGCCTGTACGACAAGGCGTCCACTCTGCGGACATCCGGGCCGGTGGTCACCCTGAAACGCCTGCCCTACCCCGGTACCCCGCTCACAGTGGGGTCTTCCGGCAGTGCAGTGCTCTACTACAGCCTGCTTTTGCAGCGCATTGCCTACTACTTTACCAGCGTGGAGGCCCCGCCCCTCTCCGACCAGTACACCGACGAGACTGCCGTCGCCACCCGCAGCGCACAGGAGCTGCTGGGCCTGCCCGAGACCGGCATTGCGGATGCCGACACATGGACAGCTGTGGAAGCGCTGAGCCTGCAGCTCGCCGCCGAAATGCCCAACCCCGACCGCAGCATCGGGCATGGCCCGGTCTACCCGGGCCGGGCCATCGGCGCGGGCAGCGTGGGGCCGGACGTGGCGCAGGTGGAGACATGGCTGAACGGACGTTCCTGCCTGTACTGCACCGAGGGCTATGTGACCGAGAACCGCTGCTTCGGCCCGGAAGAGACTGCCGCCGTCCGGCTGGCACAGCAGCGGGCCGGGCTGCTGGTGACCGGCACCGTGGACCGCGGAACATGGGCTGCGCTGCAGGCCCAGAGCTGCCCACACTGCAGCAAGGAGGAATGAGCGATGGCACGACTTCTGATCTACGATGCCTACGAGAACAAGGTATACACCTATGCAAACCTAAACGAGAACGACCCCATGCCCTACAGCACCGGCACCACCCTGCGGGTGCGGGAATTCCGTGGCAAATCCGCCAGCCCCACCCTGTGGACCACCATTGCGGCCATGGAAGCGTGGAACCTGACCCGCCGCAAGTACGGCAAGGGCATCCCGGTGGGGTATGCCTTCCGCCGCATCTGGGAGGGCGGCCACGGCACCCGCAGCCAGCACTACGCGGGCGTATCCTTTGACGTGGGCCAAAGCCTGACCCAGACCGCCCGCACGGCCATCTACAACGCAGCCCGGGGCACCGGGGCATGGGGCTATGTGGAGCCGCTGAGCCAGACCCCCACATGGGTGCACATGGACCGCCGCTACGGCACGCCCGCCTGCAGCGGCACCACAGCAGGCTACCCCACCCTGCGGCGCGGAAGCCGCGGCTGCTATGTGATGATTCTGCAGGACGCGCTTTCCACGCTGGGCTACCAGACCGGGAGCCGCATCGACGGCATCTTTGGTGCCCGGACGGAGGAAGCGCTGAAAGGCTTCCAGCGGCGCACGAGCCTGCGTGTGGACGGTGTGTGCGGCTGCAGCAGCTGGAAAAAGATCAGCACCGCCGTCATCGGCGTGGGACGGACAAAAACGACGATCGATTGATAAACCCTCTCAGTCTCGCTTCGCTCGCCAGCTCCCCCGAAAGGGGGAGCTCTTTTGCATCTGATGGTTTGCACTCATAAAGCTCGCCCTTCGGGAGAGCTGGCACGGCGTCAGCCGTGACTGAGAGGGTTTTCTTCCCGTGAAACATCCTTCGCTTCCCATCACCGAAAGTTGAAACTTTCTCCCGCATCTGCCCTTTTCGTTGCGCGGTTTGGAAAAACGTGCTAAAATAGCTCTATTATTAAAATGGTTCATGTTGAAAACAAGAGGATTTGAGGGGTATTGTATCATGGAATTTTCCAAACGACTGGACTTGTTCGGCGACGAGATCTTCGCCGCACTGAACGAACGCAAGGTAGCTCTGGAAGCACAGGGCCGCACCATTTATAATCTGAGCGTCGGCACGCCGGACTTCGCGCCTGCCGAGCACATCCGCAAGGCCATGATGGATGCCGCTGCCGACCCGCAGAACTGGAAGTACAGCCTGCGCGACCTGCCTGAGCTGCTGGATGCTGTGTGCGGCTACTACAAGCGCCGCTTCGGCATAGAGATCACGCCGGATCAGGTGGCCAGCTGTGCGGGCAGTCAGGAGGGCGTGGGCCACATTGGTATGGTGCTGTGCGACGAGGGCGACACCGTGCTGCTGCCCACTCCCTGCTACCCGGTGTTCATTGCGGGCAGTCTGCTGGGCGGCGCAAAGCCGTGGTATTACCCGCTGACCAAGGAGCACGGCTTCCTGCCTTATGTGAAGGACATCCCGGAGGATGTGGCCCGCAAGGCAAAGTATATGATCGTCTCCCTGCCCGCAAACCCAGTGGGCAGCGTCGGCTCCCCGGAGCTGTACGCCGAGCTGGTGGCCTTTGCCAAAAAGTATGACATTCTCATCATCCATGATAACGCCTACAGCGACATTATCTTTGACGGGGCCGTGGGCAACAGCTTCTTCAATACGCCGGGTGCCATGGATGTGGGCGTGGAGTTCTTCAGCCTGTCCAAAAGCTTCAACGTCACCGGTGCCCGCATCAGCTTTCTTGTGGGCCGGAGGGACGTGGTGGCTGCCTTCAAGAAACTGCGCGGCCAGATCGATTTCGGCATGTTCCTGCCGGTGCAGAAAGCGGCCATCGCCGCCCTGACCGGCCCGCTGGACATGGTAAAAACGCAGTGCGGCCTGTACCAGCAGCGCCGCGACGCTCTGTGCGGCGGCCTGCGTTCCATTGGCTGGAATGTGCCGGACAGTCACGGCAGCATGTTCGTGTGGGCACCCATCCCGGCAAAGTACGCAAAGAGCATGGACTTCTGTCTTGACCTTGTGGAAAAGAGCGGTGTGCTGTGCACGCCGGGTTCCAGCTTTGGCCCGCTGGGCGAAGGCTACGTGCGCTTTGCCCTCACCCTGCCGCCGGAGCGCATTGCCGAGGCGGTGCAGTCCATCAAGGCAAGCGGTATCCTGAACTAAAAAATAACGGGAACGTCCATGCGGCGTTCCCGTTATTTTTATGCGTTCACAATATTCTCTCCCGCGCCATCCAGCCATGTGCGCAGGTTGTTGGCAGTAATATCCATCAGCCGCTGCAGGGCTTCGTTGGTGGCCCACGCGATGTGCGGTGTCAGCAGGGCATTCGGCAGGCCGCGCAAAGGGCTTGCCTGCGGCAGCGGTTCAGTGCCAAAGGCATCGGCACCGTAAAAGCCAAGCTTCCCGTTTTTCAGCGCATCGGCCACGGCCTGCTCGTCCACCAGCGCACCGCGGGCGGTGTTCAGCAAGATCATGCCGGGCTTTGCCTTTGCAAGGGTGGCCGCGTTGATCAGCCCCCGTGTTGCAGGTGTTGCCGGGCAGTGCAGGCTGAGCACATCGCTGCGGGCAAGCAGGGTGTCAAGATCCACGAACTCCACACCGTCGGCTTCATACTCCGGCCGAACGGTGCGGGTGCACACCAACACCTCCATGCCAAAGGCCTTGGCAATGCGGGCGGTCTGCCGGCCAATGCTGCCGTAGCCATAGATGCCAAAGGTCTTGCCCAGCAGTTCCACCTGCGGCAGCAGACCGTAGGCCGCAGGCTCCTTGGTGCGCCAATGGCCGTCCTGCACAAGGCGATGGTAACGGTCGGCGCACTGGCAGATGGCCAGCAGCAGGCTGAAGGTCATCTGTGCCACACTGTAAGTAGAATAGCCCGGCACGTTGGCTACCGGCACGCCATGGCGGCGGCAGGCCTTCAGATCAAGGTTATCCGTTCCGGTGGCAATGATGCCCACCCACCTGAGCTTCGGGCACTGGGCCAGAACGGCTTCGTCGATGCGGCACTTATTCAGGAACACGATCTCCGCATCCCCGATGCGCGGCACCACCTCTTCCTGCGCGGTGCGCCCATAGCGGGTGATGTCCGGCACAAGCGCCTTCACACCCGACCAGTCCAGATCTCCCTGCTGTATGGCATAATCTTCCAGAACAACTGCTTTCATTTCAACTTCCTCACTTTCACATCATACGGGATACAGTGCCAGCACGGTGCCCTGCGGGCTTTCGCGGCTTTCCAGCGCGGCATAGCCTCGAGCCAGCAGGATGGCAATGTGCACCCGGTCGGCCAGCGGGAGCCATACCGGCGGCACATTCTGCGCAAGGCACCCGGCCTGCAGCAGAAAACACGGTGCCAGACTGTCCAGCGGGCGGATAGCCCGCAAAGCAAACCCCTGACGCAGATACAGCGGGATCAGCTCTTCTGCCGCACATTCCACCACGGCCCACCGTGCCCGCTGCCGGGCAAGAAACTCCTGCCGGGCAGCAGCCGCAGCCAGCAGCGGCGCAAGAGTCTCGGCGGCATGGCCGTCCGGCCCGGCTGCCCAACAAGCAGCCCGTTAAGAACCGCGACCTGTGGGAGCGCCTGCTTGCCGCAAAGAGCAAGCATAAGGTGGAGTTCATCTGGGTTAAGGGGCATGCCGGCCACGAGCTCAATGAGCGCTGCGACGAGCTCGCCACCACCGCGGCCGACGGAGCCAACCTCGATATCGACACCGGCTTTAGCGAGAGCGACCTGTAACGGCGTTTTCGCACGCTTTTATGTCCTCCCGCGCTACACTCGTCCTGTAGGCCAAACAACGCAAGGGGGACACATGCTGCGCATCGCAACCATCGGCACATCCATGATCACCGACGACTTTATCCAAGTCGTCAATGCCAACGACCAGGCTACATTCGTAGGCACGCTCTCGCGCGACGCAGATCGTGGCGCCGCCTTTACCGCCGAACACGGCGGCGAACGCAACTTCACCGCACTTGACGAGCTTGCGTCCGCCGACGACGTCGACGCCGTCTACATCGGCAGCCCCAACGCGCTCCATCACGAGCAGGCGCTCGCCTGCATCGCCGGTGGCAAGCACGTCATCGTCGAGAAGCCCTTCTGCGCCACCGAAGCGCAGGCACTGGAAGTCTTCCGCGCTGCCGAGGCAGCAGGCGTCGTGGCCCTCGAGGCCATGCGCCCGCTTCACGACCCCGCCTTCCACGCCATTGAGGACGCTCTGGGCGAGATTGCGCCCATTCGCCGCGCCTCACTGCGCTTTGGCAAGTATTCCTCACGCTACAACGAAATCCTCGCTGGACGCGCCACCAATATCTTCGACTGCAATATGGCATCGGGTTCCCTCATGGACATTGGCGTCTACGCCGTCGAGCCCATGGTCGAGATTTTCGGCATGCCCTCTGGTCTCACCAGCATGACCACGCTGCTCGACCCCTCAACGCAAGTTTCCGAAGGTTCCTATCCAGGCTCTTCCCTTGATATCGAAGTGGATGGCAAAGA
>OGXM01001101.1_pt1 | contig 15673 bp, 16 predicted proteins | sample 1576271 | NCBI WGS metagenome assembly OGXM01 (sample SAMEA3541579, study PRJEB24748) | human gut metagenome | biome: human gut; feature: human-associated habitat; material: faeces | place: China | collected 2012 | reverse complement strand
TGATGAAACAAATTACAACAACCGTATGTGCTACTGTGCTGATGGCTAGTTGCAGGAAAATTATTTGATTACTGTTTTGAAAATTTCCAGGCGCTGAATATTTCGGAAAACGATGCGGGTCTGGCAAAGGACAACGGAAAAAATTACGGGGTTTTGAACAACAGTGAACCTTATGTAAAGCTGGATGAGGATGCTTATATCATTATGCCAAAAGGAGCACAGTTTTCCGATGCATCCTATAAAAAGACAGAATCTGCAAAAGGGAAAAAGAAAGTTGCAAGGCTTGCATACACATATGCCGGTCATGAGGTCGGCAGTGTGGATATAGTAAAAACCGGAGCAAAGGTAAAAGATAATTATTACGTCAATACCGATAGCGGGCAGAAGAAAAATGAACGTGTCATACGGATCGATCCTGCATGGCTCATTGTTGCGGGAGTGGTTATTGTCGCAGCAGTGGTTCTGTTGTTTCTGGCAAAACGGGCATATGATAATTTTTATGTGATCCGTCATCAGAGAAAAACGAAAAAAAATGATAAAATGCGTTTTCGTGAGAAGAAACGAAAGAAATACAATCGCAGGAAGGACAGGTTTTTTTAAATCGTTCAAATAAAGCGAAAATGCTTGCGTATTTGCCGCAAACAGGTATAATTACAATTGATGGATTTCATTTTAATAATGAAATTGGAGGTTACCATGTCACAATCTGTTACGATAAAAAGTAATAAATACGGAATTAATCTTGTCTTAGACCCGGAGATTGGGTTTGATGAGTTATTGAAGGATGTTGTCGAAAAGTTCAAAGCATCCAGTACATTTTTTAAAAATGCAAAACTGGCATTGTCCTTTGAAGGAAGAAAACTTTCGGAAGAGGAAGAACAGCAGATCATCTCAGCAATTGAAAGCAACACATCGATTGAAATCCTGTGTATCGTTGAAAATGGAACAAGACAGGAAGCTGTCATGAAAGAACAGGTCGAGGCGTTTTACGATGCCGTACAGCAGCAGTATGAGAATGCCGCAGCAGGAAACGGGCCGGAGCAGTTTTATCGTGGCACTTTAAGGTCGGGACAGGTGATTTCGAGTGAATCGAGTGTCACGATCATTGGCGATGTCAATCCGGGAGCCAAAATTATTTCCCAGGGAAACATTGTGATTCTTGGGGCATTAAAAGGTAACGCACAGGCAGGATGTATGGGTGATCGTAACTGCTTTATTTTTGCGCTGGATATGCAGCCGATTCAGATTCAGATTGGGGATCTGATCGCAAAGAGTCCGGACAAGCCGGAACCGAAACGTCGTACACTCCGCCGGTCAAAGACACCGGAAGTGGAAGCACAGATCGCCATTGCAAGAGATGGAAATATCTATATTGAGCCAATCACCAAAAATATATTAAATAACATTTAGGGACGTAGGAGGAATAAGTTTCATGAGCGAAGTAATCGTTATCACATCAGGAAAGGGTGGTGTAGGTAAGACCACAACCACAGCAAACATTGGTACAGGTCTTGCACAGTTAAACAAGAAAGTTGTAATGATTGATACCGATATCGGACTGCGTAACCTGGATGTGGTTATGGGTCTGGAGAATCGTATTGTATACAATCTGGTAGATGTTGTGGAAGGAAAATGCCGTATCCGTCAGGCACTGATTAAGGATAAGAGATATCCGGAATTATGTCTTCTTCCGTCTGCACAGACCAGAGATAAGGATGCAGTGACACCAGAGCAGATGGTTGCACTGATCAATGAACTTCGTGAAGAATTTGATTATATTTTACTGGATTGCCCGGCCGGTATCGAGCAGGGATTTAAGAATGCGGTAGCAGGTGCGGATCGTGCACTGGTTGTTACGACACCGGAAGTATCTGCCATCCGTGATGCAGACCGTATTGTAGGACTTTTGGAAGCCAATGAAATGAAGAAAATTGACCTGATCGTCAATCGTCTGCGTGTGGATATGGTAAAGCGCGGAGAAATGATGACCGTGGATGATGTAACAGATATCCTGGCTGTGAACCTGATCGGTGCTGTACCGGATGATGAGCAGATTGTTATTTCCACAAACCGTGGTGAGCCACTGGTTGGAACCAACTGTCTGGCAGGAAAAGCATATTCTAATATCTGCCACCGTATTATGGGAGAAGAAGTTCCATTCCTGAACCTGAATGAGAAGCAGGGGGTATTGGAAAAATTAAAAGATATCTTTAAGAAGAATTAGAGGGGGGTACTTATTGTGGGAATAATGGATTTATTTAAGAAAAAGACTTCCGGCAACGTCGCAAAAGACCGCCTGAAGCTGGTGCTGGTTTCTGACCGTGCCAACTGTTCTTCCGAGATGATGGAGATGATGAAGAATGACATTATTGAAGTGATCTCACGTTACATGGATATTGATGCGGAGGCGCTTGATGTAAAAATCACCGAGACAGAGTCCGATTCCAATAACGGAACGGTACCGGCACTTGTTGCTAATATTCCGATCCGTGATATGAAGCATCGTCCGGATCCGAGATAGAAATTACAGAGTACATAAGAAAATGCCCGGCAGGTTCCTACTTGCCGGGCGTTTTTACAACAGGGGTTTATATGATACGAACAATGTTCAGATCGGAATCAAGGAGAAGGACATCAGCTCTTGCACCAGGCGCAAGAGTGCCGATGGTATGTTCTAACCCGATACTTTTTGCCGGATTGTAGGTGGCAGCTTTGACAGCGACAGCAAGTGGAATGCCAAAATTTACTGCATTTTTCATACAGTCAAAAAGGTTTGTTGCTGAACCGGCAATGGTTCCGTCTTTTAAGGTGGCGAGCCGTCCCTTTTTCGTTACAGGTTGTCCTCCGAGTTCATATGTTCCATCGTCCATACCTGTGGCACGCATGGCATCACTGATCAATATCATGCGGTCTTCACCAAACATACGAAAGGTATTCCGGATAACAGATGGGTGGATATGTATGCCGTCACAAATTATTTCGGCCATGGCATGTGGGCAGTCAGTGGCTGCACCGATAATACCTGGATTCCGGTGATGCAATGGTGGCATGGCATTAAATAAATGCGTGACATGACTGGCTCCCGCAGCGAAAGCGTTTTGGGCAATTTCATAGGATGCCGTGGAATGACCGAGGGAGATGGTCAGCTGGGAATGAAATTCCCGGATAAAAGCATCCGCGCCTGAAAGTTCCGGTGCAATCGTAATGATGCGGATTTTGTTATCGCATGCCTGGGAAAGACGTCGGAACATATCGATATCCGGTGCGCGAAGATAGCTTGCTTTTTGTGCACCTTTTTTTTCAGGAGAGAGAAATGGTCCTTCCATGTGGATTCCTGCGATAAAAGCATGGCTATTGTCATCTGGAATTTCGCGCGTCGATGCAAAGGCTGTCAGCAACTGGTTTTCCGGTAAAGTCATGGAGGTTGGACAAAAAGCTGTTACGCCGCAGGAACGAAGATATTTTGCAATTTTTAAAAGTCCTTCCGCGCTGCCGTCACTGAAATCACATCCCATAGCACCGTGAATATGGATATCGACAAGTCCTGGAATTACATACAGACCGGATGCATCAATAATGGTGTCATCTGCCGTATCAGCAGAATCCATTGCGATGCGATGGGTATCGCTATCAATATGCAAATCTTTTGTCAGGAAAGATCCGCTTTCTTCCCAGACAAGTCCGTTTTTTATAATCATAAGGAACTCCTTTACAAAAGCAATAAATATTAAATAAGATTTTTTTCAATGATACGTGATAGTGCAGCTTCATCGGCAACAATGGAAACATCATCGTGCAGCTGCAGTATGGATGCGGGCACCTGGGGAGTAATTGGACCAAACAGGGACTGATACAGGGCATCTGCTTTTCCTTCTCCATTTGCGATTAACAGGATATGTTTTGCCTCCATAATATTTTTGATTCCAGTTGTATATGCGTGAGTAGGAACTTCATCAATGGAATCAAAAAAACGGGCATTTGCCTGAATGGTTGTTTTTGTCAGTTCTACACAGTGGGTTTCTTTTGCAAATGTATCGGATGGTTCATTAAAGCCAATATGTCCATTGTTACCAATACCAAGAAGTTGTAAATCAATGCCGCCAAGCTGGTGGATAATGGAATTGTAACGGGTACATTCTTTATCAACATCTTCTTCCATACCATTTGGAATATAGGTATTTTCCGGTTTGATATTTACATGATCAAAAAGATTGTGACGCATGAAATAAGCGTAGCTTTCCGAATTGGATGCGTCAAGTCCTTTGTATTCATCCAGATTGATGCTGTGGATCTGCGAGAAATCCAGATCCCCTTTTTTATACCAATTGATGAGCTGTTTATAAGTTCCAATTGGCGAGGAACCTGTGGCGAGACCAAGTACTGATTCTGGTTTCAAAATCATCTGTGCGGAGATAATATTTGCTGCCTTGCGGCTCATTTCATCATAATTTTTTGTTTTGTAGATTCTCATAAATGTCCTCCTTGTTATGGTTCTCGTTTATTTGAGAATAATTATAGAATTAAAAACCCCAAAAAGCTATATCTTTGAAGAAAACGGAAAGAACTATCAAAAAATGGAGTGAAAACACAAATATAAGGAAGTATAGGAACTGTTGCGGAAACTACTTTCAGAAATTATGACTAAAGATTGTATTTTATAGGTAGATTCGCTATAATTGCATGTAAAATAAAAAAGGCAGGCATAAGTGGAGAAAATGGTATGGTGGGAACAAGTGAGAATATTGGGAATTACAAACAAAGAACCGTCAGGGTTACACCTTTGCTGGTCTGCATCTGGGATTGCATTTGTAACGGCAGCAAGCGTTGTTACCGTGGAAATGGCGGCACAGAGCATTGCAGCACAGGAAGATGCATTTATGGGGGTTTTTATAAATGACGAAAAGCAGTTCCGGCAAAAAATCCGGGCAGTGCCGGGAAAGAGAAAATATATAATTTACCAGCAGGAATCAGCCGAAACCGTCAGGATCCGATTGGTGAAACTGACGGAAGAACAATATGGCAATGTGTGGATCACAAATCTTATTACGGATGCCCCGGTTACAAGAGATGCAATTCCATCCCGCCATTTGCTTTTCATAGGAGATTCGCTTACCGCTGGATATGGAGTGGATGGAATAAATGGGATTAGCACATTCCGGACAGCGGATGAAGATGTGACTAAAACTTATGCATATCAGGCAGCAGAGATGCTTCATGCAGACAGCAGGATTGTTGCATATAGTGGGAATGGGGTATTATCCCGCTGGATTGCCCCGGAGCAGGATACACCTTATACGAAAAACATTCTTCCCGAAATTTTTCCCTATATACAAAACGAAGTTCCAGATCTGATCGTGTGTAATCTGGGGACGAATGATGCAAGTTATGTGAGGCAGATTCCTTCCCGCGAGCGTGCGTTTGTGGAAAAATATACGGATTTTATACAGCAGCTGAAGAAGGTTTTTGCTGATGCGAAAATGCTTCTGCTGTATGGTCTGATGGAACAGACATTATGTGAAAAAGTACAGGAAACCGCGCAGCGATGTGGCACAGAGTTTCTGAAGCTTCCGTTGCAGAATCCGGTCAATGGCATGGGAACAGATGGGCATCCGGGGGTCAGGACGCAGCAGGAAATTGCGTTATATGTGGAAAGATATATGGAACAGATGATGATGTGGAGAACAGATGAACAATGATTATATGATCTCATTTCAAAATGAGACAAAACAGACAATAGAAGCATCCTATAAAAAAATGACATCGGTTGAACGCAGTGTGGCAGATTTTTTTATTGGTAATAAAGATGATATGGATTTTTCTTCTAAAAATATATCCCGTGTGCTGTATGTATCTGAGGCTACTTTGTCAAGGTTTTCCCAGAAGTGCGGATATAAAGGATATCGGGAATTTATTTTTTCTTATGAAAGAGACTTAAAATTTGAACAAAAAAGCGAGGGAACAGAAAAGGATGTCGGATTGTTTGCGCGTCGCGTACAAAATTCGTACCAGAAACTGTTACAGGAAAATTTTCGGATTCTTGATGAGGAGCAGGTCCGGCGGGTGGCGGGAATGCTTAACGTCAGTAAACGTGTACTGATTTTTGGAATCGGAAATTCCGGTTATGCAGCGGAAGAATTCCAGCTGCGTTTCATGCGTATCGGGATGGATGTTAATGCAGTTACAGATTCCCATATGATGAAGATAGGTGCAGCACTGGCGGGGGAGGAAACACTTGTGATTGCCATTACGTTAAGTGGGGAGACGGCAGAAGTGTTAGAAAGTATTCGGATTGCCAAAAGCAGAGGTGCAAGTATTATATGCATAACAGCAGTTTCCGGGTCATCCGTTGCAAAGGAATCGCAGGAAGTAATTCAGGTAGCAGCATTAAAAAATCTGGATACAGGAACAAAAATTTCACCGCAATTTTCGATTTTAGCAATTATGGATGTTTTATACTCTTATTATTTTGCAAATGATTCTTACTTTAAAACACAAAAATATAAGGCAACCCTGTCTGCTATTCGTGCAAAAGGGGAACACACGGAGGATAAAGATGAATAAAAAAAAGTATATTGGAATTGATATTGGAGGAACGGCAGTAAAGATTGGAAGTGTAGATGAAGATGGCACGATTCATGCAACAGAAACTTATGCCGTAAATTTTGATGGATATGAAACACCTATTTTGCAGACGGTAGTGAAGGGCTGCCATAATTTTTTGGAAAAATATCGTGAGAATGCTTCTGAATATGCAGGAATCGGGGTGTCAGCAACGGGAGCAATCTCTACAAAAAAAGGAGTGGTCGAAGGAACCGCAGGACATATTAAAAACTGGATCAACAGCCCGATTCGACAGGTGATGGAGCAGGAATTCCATATTCCGACAGAAGTGCTTAATGATGCGAATGCAGCGGCTCTTGGGGAAGCGTGGATTGGTGCTGCAAAGGGCAAAAAAGATGTTGTCGTTGTCACGATTGGAACAGGTGTAGGTGGCGGCATTCTCATGAATGGAAAGATTTTGCTCGGAGCAAGTGGATTTGCGGGTGAACTTGGACATATTCCGGTGCAGTATGAAGGGGAAATGTGCACTTGCGGAAATCGGGGATGTCTTGAGCATTATGGATCGACTTCAGCACTGGTACGAAAAGTCCGTTGGGCAATACAGGAAGGTGCGATTGCAGGGGCAGCAGATACACCAGTTGATGGACGATGGATTTTTGCACAGGCAGCGACAGGAAATGTGGTGGTGCAGAAAATCCTGCAGGAATGGATAGAGGTGATTGCTTCAGCGCTTGTTGGATTTGTGCATATGTTTAATCCAGAGCAGATATTAATTGGCGGAGGAGTTTCTGCACAGGAAGATCTTTTTATTGCTCCTGTCAGATCATATGTGATGAAACATGTGATGCCAAATTTTGCAAAAGATCTTGAAATCTGTGCAGCTGCATTGAAGAATGAGGCAGGTATGGTAGGAGCCGTATATTATTGCATACAGCAGGAAAGAGCGTGTGATTGTTGAAAGTAGTTTCCGTGGATGAGAAGATGCCCGGATTGTACTTTCAGAAAGGGGCGATTTTTATACGGATTACCGTCGGGAGCTGGGGGAAAAGAATTTTCTTATTCTTCCGGGGGTGGAGGCTACTGCAGTATTGTTTGATGATGAGGGAAATACGGTCAGACTGCATCATATGAATGGAATTCTCGGAACAGAGAGCATGCAAAAAGGTGCATTGGAAAGTACCTTTTCACATATGGAAAAAGTAGAGCCTGATATTTATTACGGGACGGACTGGGATGGAAATAAAACAGGGAAAAAACTTGCAGAGAGATTAAAGAATCATGGTTGTATCGTGACTTATAATCACCCAATCTGGTCACGTGTAAGGCCGGAAGATTTTATCAATATTCCGGATATCAATATGTTGGAGATTTTTAATTATAACACCGTTAATGAGTGTGGTACGGGGTATGATGTGACCTATTGGGATCTGATGCTTCGCAGTGGCAGGCATATCAATGCGGATGCGACAGATGATAATCATAATGGAGGAAGTTTTCCGGATTCTTTTGGAGGATATATTGTTGTGCAGGCGGAAGAACTTTCCCATGAAGCAATCTGCCAGGCAATTTTGAATGGGGAATATTATTCTTCTTCAGGACCGGAAATATATGACTGGAAGGTGGAAAATAACCAGTTTGTCGTTAATTGCAGTGCAGTAGAACGCATCAATATGATTGTTGGCGGACCAGTAGCTTTGGGTGTGACCCGGTTGGCGGAACATGGAGTCCCTCTGACAGAAGCATTTTATCCGTTAACAGGAAAAGAAACATATATTCGTGCAGAATGTATAGATGAACATGGGCACACGGCATGGACAAATCCTATCTGGTTGTCAGAATTTGCAAAAAGGAGGAAATAAGAGATGAATGTATTTGATAAAATAAAAGGCGGTTTGATCGTCTCCTGTCAGGCATTGGAGACCGAGCCTCTTTACAGTTCAAAAATTATGGCGAGGATGGCATTTGCAGCAAAAGAAGGCGGTGCCGTTGGAATTCGCGCAAATACACCGGAAGACATTATTGCAATTAAAAAGGAAGTGGATCTTCCAGTGATCGGTTTATATAAAGTAGACTATGATAATTCGGAAATTTATATCACACCAACCATGAAAGAAATTGATGCTATCATGACAGCCGCACCGGATATTATTGCATTGGATGCAACAAACCGAAAAAGACCGGATGGAAGCACCATAGAAACATTTTTCCCGGAAGTGCGTAAAAAGTACCCGGATATGATCTTTATGGCAGATTGTGCGTCTTATGAAGATGGCATGCGTGCACAGAAACTTGGGTTTGACATTGTTGGAACCACACTTTGTGGTTATACGCCGGATACCAAAGGTACAGAAATTCCGTGCTTTCCAATGTTAGAAAAGCTGGCACAGGATTTGACAATTCCGCTGATTGCAGAGGGTGGAATCTGGGAGCCGCAGCAGTTACAGAAAGCATTTGCGTGTGGTGCATATGCGGCAGTGATTGGTACCGCAATCACAAGACCACGGGAAATTACAAAAAGATTTGTAAATGCAATTACAAAATAAAAGCGATTCACGAATACGAAAAGGAAGCCTGTTTAAAATCGGCTTCCTTTTTTGGTAAAACGGTGCGCAGATTTTATAGGATATACTATTTTCTTGACTAATATTACTGGGAAATGTAAAATATGAAGTAAAATACCACGTTGATTTTTACAGAGCGGAAAATGTCGACAAATACAGAAAATGCCCGGCAGCTTCCGACTGCCGGGCGTTTTTAAAAAGCAGGTAACCAGGAGAATTTGAAATTGCATGACAAATCGTTAAAAGAGTTATGTGGGCAGTTATCCATATCGGCTGCTACCGGTCGTAACTGGGTAAAACTAGGAAAGATAACTCCCCAATATATAAAAAACGGGGTGCCCTATTTTGATGAAAAGCATATTGCAATCATAGAAAATGAAATCCGGTCAGGAAAAAATGTGGCATTAAAAAGCCGCAGAAATAAAAAATATGTTTCCGGAAATGCGTTATATCGTTCTTATGTTTCCCAAAACTGCAAGAACCTTACCGTTTTACAGAAACTGCTCTCCGAGATAACACGGAAACAAATTCTGCTGACCTCTGATGTGATATCCTATTTTGTGGCAGACTGTGCACTGCAGTTATTCGGGCAGAAACCATTGTTTTTCCAATATCTGCAGCGAAAAATTTCTATAGGGAAATATGACATCTTACTGGATGCATTGATTGGTGACAGACAAAGGGCAATGGATTTCTGTCAGAAATATCCGGCATTTTTTTCACATGAATACATCTGGGAGCCGGGAGAAGACATTCTGGGACTTATATATCTTTCCTGTAAAAACATGAGCAGCCGGAAAGCGCGCGGTTCGTATTATACATCCACAAAAGTTGTAAAAAAGCTGATTTCTCATCTGGATATCGAACATATAGGAAAAGTGTTGGATCCGTGCTGCGGTACCGGAAATTTTTTACTTCAGCTGCCGGAAACTGTGGATCTGGCAGATATTTATGGCACGGATACCGATGCGGTGAGTATCTGTATCGCACGACTCAATATGGCTCTGAAATATCCGGACGCGGATGTTGAGGAGATCTGCGAACATATTACAGAGAAGAATTTTCTCACAGAATATGACAGAACAGGATTTGATACCATCATTGGAAATCCGCCGTGGGGCTATGCTTTTTCCAATGAAGACAAAGCAGTGTTAAAGGCCAGATATGCCACGGCTTCCGGAAGAAATACCGAGTCCTATGATGTTTTTATCGAACGGGCTCTGGAGATTCTTGTTCCGGATGGAACGCTGGCTTTTGTGCTGCCGGAAGCGGTCTTAAATGTGAAGGCACATATGCGTATCCGCACAATTCTGCTTCAGAGAAGTTCTGTAAAATCCCTTACGTTTCTGGGAGATATGTTTGACGGGGTACAGTGTCCCTGCATTCTGTTGCAGCTTATTGCGACCGGAAAGCCTTTGTCAACGGCAGGTATGATGATAGAAGACCGGACACGTACATATACCATTGCTATGGAGCGGACGGTAGTGCCGGAAAATTTCAGTTTTCGGATGACAGATGAAGAGTATCGTGTGCTGGAGAAAATAAAAAATTCCATTCCCGTCTGTTATCTGGCCGATCATGCAGATTTTGCACTTGGCATTGTTACCGGAAACAACAAAAAGTTTCTCTCCACAGAGAAAACGGAACATTCGGAGATGGTACTGAAAGGTACAGATATTTGCAAATACCACATAAATCCGGCAAAACAGTATCTGCGGTTTGAACCGGAACAGTTTCAGCAGGTTGCACCTCTGGAGATATACCGGGCACCGGAAAAACTGTTGTACCGTTTTATCAGCAATCAGCTGGTGGTGGCTTATGATGACCGGCAGATACTTTCCTTGAATAGCTGCAACATTGTGATCCCAAAGATCGAGGGAATGCAGATCAAATATATTCTGGCAATTTTAAATTCCAGTGTTTCTCAGTTTGTTTATCAGAAGGAATTCCATTCCATAAAAGTATTGCGGGCGCATATGGAGCATATTCCGATTCCGCGTGTTGGGAAAGCGATACAGAATGAAATTATAGCGATGACCGAGCCGCTGATTCATGGAATGGGAAAAGAGGCAGCAGAGACTTGCCAGAAACGGCTGGATTGCAGAATCATGGATTTGTTCCGGTTATCCGCGGAGGAACAGTGGATCATCCGGCATGCTTTACATTAACCTATAAAGGACAGAAATGTACAAAAAGACAAAAATAAAGGCACTAAACCGAAATAAAGACAAATTAAAGGCGTTAAACTATAAAATTGACGCATAAACGACATTACAAAATTACTGTTGATTTATCAGACGATTTAATAATGAAAGCAGCTGTTTTTTGTCTTCGGTGTAAATTAACAGACCATTACAGGTGCGAACGATGGTAAGAATCTGCCCGGCAAAGAGATCACTCTGTTCGAATGTATGCAGCAGAAGTTCCTGCATATGGGAGGGTACGGACAGGAAAACGGTCTCTACCTGTTCCATTGGATGGAGGGAGACATTTGCATCTGCAAATAATTTCCCAAGGCATTGTTCCTGTTCCACCTGTGCAGCTGTCTTGTCCACAATAAAAAATCCATCGGCATCCTTCGGCATATGCAAAGACTGGACGGCGCGCTGCACCTGTTTGGTCAGGGCATCCGATGCCGGATACAGAGATTCAAAATAACTCATAAAATCGGCAGCTTTTCGAAAGTGCCGGTTTTTTCCGTTTTGGGTAAGTTCGGTCATGAGAATCCGGCGAATGATGCTTTCGCATGTCTCGCGGGAAGGATTTTTGCGCAGCTGGTTTTTCTGATTCAAAATGGGATCTCCTTTGTTACAGTTTCAGATTATCTTTACTATATACTATTTTCTTGACGAATTCCACAGGAAAAGGTAGAATACGAAGTGAAATACCACGTTAATTTTTATGGAGCGGAAAATGTCGACAAATACAAAAAAGAGTAAATCATCAGAAGAAACATTGGAAAAACTGTGCGCTTTCATTAATGAAAAAGGCGGCATCGTAAAAAAGGAAGAATTTGCGGCACTTGATGTGGATTACCGCAAGATTCTGGAATTTGTGGAAGCCGGGACACTGGTGCGGATAAAAAACGGTTATTATACCGACCGGATCGACCGCTTTTCCGAGGAAGAACTGATCGCACGGCTGTTTCCGGATGCGCGTCTGTGCATGGAAAGTGCGCTCTATGCGTATGGATATATCCGGGAAAAGCCTTACGGATGGCACTTAGCGGTGGATAAAAATACATCCAAGTCGCGGTTTAAGATGGATTATCCGAAAGTAATTCCATACTATACAGAGCCGGAAGCTTTGGAACTTGGTTCCACAACGATTGAGCAGAATGGACTGATGTTTCAGATTTATGATAAGGAACGGATGATCTGTGACTGCCTGAAATATGAGGCAAAGCTTGACCGGGCGATTTTCCGGGAGGCGGTCCAGTCCTATATCTGGGACAATGATAAAGATATTTCCATGCTGATGGAATATGCCAGAGCGCGAAAAGTAACAGGAAAGGTACAGAGTCTGATCGGAGTGTGGCTGTAATGAAAGTCGGTGTATGTGAGGCAACAGAACTGAAAAAGAGAAGCGAAATGCTCTCCATTCCATTTGCAGATCTCCTGTGGGGATATGCGGTGGAAGATCTGATGCTGCGTGTCAGTACGTCTGCATACCGTGAATTTTTATGGCTGATGAGCCTGCCGCTTCTGGGAGAAGAAGCATACCGGCAGCGCGCCAAGAAGCGCATCCGCTTTTTTTATAAGGGAAGTGAGGAAGAACTCACGCCGGACAAACTGCAGCCCGGTCAGCGATTATCCATCGCAATGGGCGAACATATCAAAACAACACTTTTTGCAAAAGAAAATGCACAGAAAATCCATTGGGAAGGTACGGTGACGGCATTGAGCGGCGGAATCCGGCTTAGCATGACCGCCGGGTATTTTGATATGAAAGTTCCGCTGAATATTGAGATCTACAGTTTTGGTGCGATCAGCCAGATTCCGGGAACAAGAGAAGAAGAACTGATTGCAGTGGGCGGAGGCAGAACAATTTCCTATCTGGTGTATTCGCCGGAGAGTGAACTGAGTTATGATCTGTTTGCGATCATGGACAAGCTGGAACTGATCGGCAGCATGGGAAGTTATTATGATGCATACCGGCTGCTCCGGACACAGCCGCTCAGCGGGCGTTATGTGCTGGAGGAACTGACGGTGCTTACCGCTGCATCTCCGAAGATGCGAAAAGAGCAGAGATTAAAGCAGCTGGACGGATACCGGGCTTACACATATATGCGCAAGCGCTGGGAAAAGTATCTGCGTAACCATGGGCTGGCAGAGGTTCCCTGGGAAGACGCAATCGATCTGATTCTGGTGTTTGTGTCCCCGATCTGGGAGAGTCTTTGCCGCAATGAGATCTTTTTTGATGACTGGATGCCGGAACTTGGCCGGTTCTTAGGATAGTGGAGGAAATATGCTGGAACAAAAACTAAATGAACTGGAACAATCGGACATCTATCCGTTTCATATGCCAGGGCATAAACGGGCATTCCTGCCTTTTGCCAATCCCTATGCCATTGACATTACGGAAATTGAGGGATTTGACAATCTTCACCATGCAACCGGAATCCTGCAGGAGGCGCAGCAGAAAGCGGCAGATCTGTATGGTGCAAAAAAAACGTATTATCTGGTAAACGGAAGTACCTGCGGACTTCTTGCGGCGATCAGTGCAGCAGTCCCACGGGGCGAAAAAATCCTTATGGCGAGAAACTGTCACAAAGCGGTATATCACGCGATGTATCTGCGGCAGCTGGTTCCTGTTTATCTGTATCCGGAAGATACCGCCTACGGCATCCAGGGGCAGGTAACACCACAGATGGTGCGAAAGCAGCTGGAACAGACACCGGATATCCGGGCCGTTGTCATTACTTCCCCGACATACGACGGGGTCGTATCGGATATCAAAAACATTGCGGATACCGTGCATGCATATGGGATTCCGCTGATCGTGGATGAAGCGCATGGAGCGCATTTCGGGTTTTCCCCGGAGTTTCCGGAAAATGCCACAAGGCTTGGTGCGGATGCCGTGATTATGAGTGTACACAAAACACTTCCCGCATTTACACAGACCGCATTGCTGCATCTGTGTTCCGACCGGATCGTGGAGAAAAAGGTCGCACAGTTTCTGGGAATTTATGAGACAAGTTCTCCGTCGTACCTTCTGATGGCGGGGATTGAAAAAAGTCTGCAGATCATAGAAAAAGATCGGGAAATGCTGTTTGCTGCATACAGCAGAAGGCTTGCAGAGTTTCGGGATAAGACCAAAAATCTGAAAACACTGCAGGTATTACAGCCCTCCGATTTTTCAAAACAGGAGGCGTTCTCGTTTGATCCGGGAAAACTTCTGATTCTGACCGGAAACAGCATGAGCGGACAGGCTCTTCAGGAGATATTGCTGCAGGAATATGGTCTGCAGATGGAGATGGCAAGCGGAAACTATGTGGTTGCCATGACTTCCATTATGGATACGGACGAAGGGTTTGCGCGGCTTTCGGATGCACTGGAATGTATTGACGGAACGGTCCGTAAGAAGGAAGAGACCGGAGTGATTTCACCGCGGGAGATCTATCGGGAACAAAAAACCGTCATGACGATTGATCAGGCGCTGGACGCAGAACAAAAAACGGTCCGGCTGGAGGAAGCCGCGGGAGCGGTGAGCGGGGATTATGTGTATCTGTATCCACCCGGAATTCCGATTCTTGTGCCTGGCGAAGCGATTGACGTGCAGACCGCAGAAACGATCCGGCATTGTATCCGGCTGGGCCTGGAGGTAGAGGGACTGCCGGATTTGACGTGTATAAACGTTGTGAAATGACGGCAAATATATTATACTAGAGGAAAGAGATCAATGGGCAAAATTTATTGTGTCATGGGAAAGAGTTCTTCCGGAAAAGACAGTATCTACAGCCGGATTATGCAGCAGGGGAATCCTGTACTTTTACGCATTGTACCGTATACCACCCGGCCTCGCCGAGAGGGAGAGATGGATGGCAGGGAATATGTATTTACAGATGAGACACATGTACAGCAGCTGGAAAGCGCAGGCAAGGTGATCGAGCTGCGGGCCTATCACACGGTCTATGGGATCTGGAAATATTTTACGCTCCTGACGGAAGAAGCCGACTTATTTAGTATACTAGAAGTTATTTTTGTTGTCAAGGTATTGATTTTAGAAAACCTCCTAGAATTGATTTTAAGCGGTATTTAAGCCATTTTGATTTTTGTCAATGTTTAAGTATAGGTGTACGCTTAAAACGCCTTATATGCGGCTACAGCGTCGTTCTGAATGCAATGTGATAAATGTGTAACCTTGTATATTAGTGACTGCTTAGAGTTATATAAGGTTTTTGGTATAGAGGGTGATTTAAAAATACTTAAATTCCCCTTGAGGGGTTATAGGCGGCTTGTCCGCCGTGTGGCTGCCGTTTTATGTTCGTTTGATTGGGGTGGGTTTGCCGCCAGCCGGCACGGCTGATTAGCACGGTTGGCGGTTGACAT
>OGXM01001097.1_pt1 | contig 15692 bp, 9 predicted proteins | sample 1576271 | NCBI WGS metagenome assembly OGXM01 (sample SAMEA3541579, study PRJEB24748) | human gut metagenome | biome: human gut; feature: human-associated habitat; material: faeces | place: China | collected 2012 | reverse complement strand
CCACCTTCAGGATAAAATATTTCAAAGCACCCAAACCAACAATACGGGCAATATTGTCGGCTTCTTCTTGGGTCAGACCGTCCAATTTACCTAATTCAGCAGAAGTTTCCTTAGCAGTTTCAATCATTGCTTCCATCAAATCATCCGCATCCACTACTGTACCTTCACGACTTTTCATTTTGCCCTCGGGCAGCTCTACCATACCGTATGAGAAATGAACCAATCCTTTGCCCCATTCAAAACCCAATTTGTCGAGCAAGATAGAAAGTACCTGGAAATGATAGTTTTGTTCATTACCCACTACATAAATCATCTTGTTGATGGGGTAATCCTGAAAACGTAATTTGGCAGTACCGATATCCTGGGTCATATAAACAGAAGTACCGTCACCGCGAAGAAGCAACTTATGGTCCAGTCCTTCGGCAGTCAAATCAGCCCATACAGAGTTATCCTCTTTCCGGTAGAAGAAACCTTTTTCCAGTCCTTCCATCACTTTCTCCTTACCTTCCAGATAGGTATTCGATTCATAATAAATTTTATCGAAACTAACTCCCATCATCTTATACGTTTCATCGAATCCGGCATATACCCAGTCATTCATCTTCTTCCACAAGGCACGGATCTCAGGGTCATTCGCCTCCCACTTACGGAGCATCTCGCGAGCTTCCAGCATCAGAGGAGAGTTTGCCTCTGCCTTAGCCTTAGCTTCTTCTTCATTCAAGCCTTCAGCCTGGTACTGAGCTGTCAGTTCCTTTACCTCAGCCTTGTAATGCTTGTCAAAAGCTACATAATAGTCACCAATCAAATGGTCCCCCTTCTTACCCGATGATTCAGGTGTTTCACCGTTACCATATTTCAACCAGGCCAGCATGGACTTACAGATATGGATACCACGGTCATTCACAATATTGGTCTTGACCACCTTATTGCCATTTGCCGCCATGACATTTGCCAAGGCATTTCCCAACAGGTTGTTACGGACGTGCCCCAGATGAAGCGGCTTGTTTGTATTGGGAGAAGAATACTCAATCATCACCAACGGAGAGTTTTCCGTAGCCTTTTCAATACCGTATTCGGGAGCAGCCTGAATAGAATTCAAAAGTTCAATCCAACAATCCGAAGCAATTGTCAAATTAAGAAAGCCCTTCACTGCATTGTAGGCTGAAACCAATTCGGGAGCATGCTCTTTCAGGTATCCGCCTATTTCCTGTGCGGTCTGTTCAGGCCCCTTCTTAGACATTTTCAGAAAAGGGAAAACAACCAAAGTAAGATGTCCTTCAAACTCTTTCTTAGTCTTTTGCAGTTGTACCATTTTTCCGGGTACATCCTGTCCGTACAACGTTTTGATAGCGCTGATAATGGACGTGGTGAGTTTTTCTTCTATATTCATAATATGTACGTACACTTATTTGTTATTGGATTGCAAAGATAGACATTTTAGGCGAAATCCTTCCTATCTTACCTTAATTTACTATATCTCCTCTCTGCAAACGATACTTTTCCGACTGAAAAACGAATAGCCCACAAACGAATAAACATACAACAAGCAATAAAATATGTCTAAAAAATATTTTTATTCATTTTGATATTCAAGTAGATTTACTGTTGAAATCAAATTAAACAAATCAACACACAGGAATGCGATAAACAAATAGATTTGATCTATCCGCCCAATATTTAAATAAGACAATTCCTATTTTAACTACGTTAATAAAATTCCGTATAGTTTTGACTTTCAACAGGTTCACCATAAAAAAAATATTAAAATATATTATCCTATTTAAATCAAAATACATATATTTGCGATTGTTATTGAATATCACAATTATAAAATACACAAGCAAAAAGAGACCCTAATGAGGTTTGGATGGCCATAAAACCACTATTAGGAAATATGATAATGATAAAAAAGGTAGTATCACAATTTTAGAAAGAGAGTTCAATATATAATGCCTGAAAAATGGCAATGTACAAACCCCTAATAAAAGCCAAGTTTATATGAACAGATTTTCTTCATTATTATGTAGCTTGCTATTCTGCATGATTACATATGCACAGGAAATTACAGTAACTGGTAAAGTCACCGCAGGAGGCGAAGAGATGCCTGGTGTCACAGTAGCTGTAAAAGGACAAACTCGCGGTACCATCACTTCCATTGATGGCAGCTATCAGATTCAGGTTAATGGTAACGAAAGCCTGATCTTCTCTTTTGTAGGTTATGAAACAATAACCATACCGGTAAACAGACGCAAAGTGATTAACGTAGAATTAAAGGAAGCAGCCCAAATGGTAGATGAGGTAGTGATAACCGTTCCTTACGGTACTGCCAAAAAATCCACATTTACAGGGTCTGCAAGCTATATTGCCGCCGGTACTATTGAAAAAGCACAGGTCAGTAGTGTATCAAAAGCACTGCAAGGAACTGTAGCTGGCTTACAGTCTTTTTCCTCCAGCGGTCAGCCTGGATCAGACGCCACGATCCTGATTCGTGGAGTTGGTTCTGTAAACGCTTCAACCAATCCCCTCTATGTGGTTGATGGTGTTCCTTACGATGGTGCTCTTTCCTCCATAGCATCTTCAGATATTGCGTCAATCACTGTATTGAAAGATGCAGCTTCCGCTGCATTGTATGGCTCACGTGCAGCAAACGGCGTAATTATGATCACCACCAAACAAGGAAATAAAGATAGCGCACCCACCGTTGAATTATCTGCCAAATATGGTTTTTCAAGCCGTGCACGGGCAGACTACGACCAGTTGAATACAAACCAATATTATGAATTATATTGGGAAGCCATGCGTAACTATCGTATGGACAACGGTTACTCTGCCGAAGAAGCTGCTGTATGGGCATCAAGCAATGTTACAGGCAATCTAGGCATCAATCCTTATGGCAGTGCTTATCCTGAACCAATCGGCCATGACGGAAAACTGGTAGCAGGCGCCAAACCATTATGGGACGACAGCTGGGACGACGCCCTTTCACAAGATGCGCACTATACAGATTTAAATGTACGCGTAAGTGGTGGTAGCAAAACCTCCAAGTACTTTGTTTCAGCAGGTTACATGGATGATCAAGGTGCTTATATCTGCTCTGGTTTCAAACGCTATACTCTCCGCGCCAACGTGACTTCAGATATCCGCAAATGGTTACAGATCGGATTGAACGTATCAGGAACTCATTCTGTTCAAGACTATCCCAAGCAAGATGACTCTACCATTTCCAATGTGGTCATGTTTGCCCGTTCGGTACCATCTTTCTATCCGGTATATCAACGCGATTTGACAACCGGAACATACCTGTTGGACGAAAACAATGAACGTATGTTCGATTATGGTGAGTATCGCCCGAACTCGTATGCAAAATATAATCTGCTGGCTTCCATGCCACACGATAAAAGTGAGATAAAACGTGATGCTGCCTCTTTACGTGGTTTTATCCAAATAACTCCGATCAAAGGGCTTGCTTACAAGATGTCTTTGAACATTGACTATAACAACAAAACAAATCATAACTACACCAATCCTACTTACGGTACAGGTTCTATCAGTGGTGGCAGCGTAAGCAAATACAACTACCGCACTACAGGCATGACTTTTAATAATGTCATTAATTATCAACACACGTTCAATGATGTACATGATATCCGTGTGATGGCCGGTCAGGAGTATTATGAATATAACACTTCCAATTTCGGCGGAAGCCGCAGCAAAGTCATCATGGATGGATTTTATGAGCCCGACGCAGCTTCCTCTTTAGGTGATTTTGGCGGAAACAGTGACCAATACAAGCTGTTAAGTTTCTTTGGAAGTGCTGAATACTCGTACAATCAAAAATACTTCTTATCGGCTTCTGTCCGTTCTGACGGTTCTTCCCGTTTCCATCCGGATCATCGTTGGGGTACTTTCTGGTCAGTCGGCGCATCTTGGAAAATCATGCAGGAAGAGTTTATGAAGGACACATCAGACTGGCTATCCAATTTGTCATTGCGTGCCAGCTACGGAGCACAAGGTAATGACCAGGTAGGTTATTATGCGTATCAGGCGCTCTATTCCATACGTAATAACCTCGGTGAATCCGGTTTGCACGCTTATCGTCTGGCAACTCCTAATTTATCATGGGAAACCAATCTAAATACTAATATCGGCTTGGATTTTGGTTTCTGGAACAATCGTCTAAATGGTACAATAGAATATTTTGAACGTCGTTCCAAAGATTTATTATTCTCTAAAGACTTAGTTCCATCTTCAGGTTTCTCAAGTATGGACGAAAATATTGGTGCCATCAAAAATTATGGATGGGAATTCCAAATCTCAGGATATCCTATCATGACTAAAGATTGGAAATGGAAACTTTCTTTTAATGCTACTACCTATAAAAACAAAATAACCTCATTACCTGCCGAAGAAATGTGGAGTGGCAACAAGAAATGGGTAAAAGGAGGATCGTTATATGACTTCTATTTAGTAGAATGGGCTGGTGTCAATCCTGAAAATGGTAATCCTATGTGGTATCGTTACAATACCAACGGAGAAAAAGTAACCACAGAAGACTATTCATCAACCACACCGGACGACAAAGTAAAATGTGGCAATTCACTACCAGACTGGACTGGCGGTCTTCAATCAGATCTTTCATTCAAAGATTTTACATTATCATTATTATTCTCTTATTCCATTGGTGGTAAAATCTATAATGGGGATAAAGTTTCATTGATGAGCCAAGGACCTACAGGTACCAGTTGGAGCGTAGATATGTTAGACCGTTGGACTCCTGAAAATCCCTATACCGATGTACCGCGTCTGACTACTTCTCCCAAAAGCTCATGGACAAACTCTTCAAACCGGTTCTTAGTTGACCGTTCATACTTACGTCTGAAGAATATTACATTCTCTTACAATCTGCCGAAGTCATTGCTGAACACATTGACACTGAAAGATGCAAGCATATTTTTTCAAGCAGAAAATATGCTGACATTAGCCAAACAACAAGGTCTAGACCCAGAGCAAACTTTCGGAGGCTCTACTTACTATCGCTATCCGGCAATGAAAACTATTTCATTCGGTATCAATGTGAAACTTTAATACAGAAAGAAGAATATGAAAACTATTTTTAAATATATATTTTCAGTCGCACTGGGAAGTATAATGCTCACTTCCTGCGATTTGGATACAATTCCTACAACTTATGTAGATGCCGGTTCTGTTTTCGGTAAAACAGGAGATGCCGAAAAAGTACTTAATGGTGGCTGGAACTACCTGATGGAAACTTTCAATTCTTACGCCAACCCCGGCTATGGAGCAATGCTACGTGCAAATGACGCAATGGGTTCTGATGTAGTGTTAAATAGCAAATATGGCTTTAGGACACATAATGAGTTTTCTGCAATTTATGGAAAAGGAGGCACAAACACCTTGAGCTGGCTTTTAGCATACCGTGTAATCAACGACTGCAATGGCGTATTAGACAATATTGATGCTGCCGAAGGCACGCAAGCCGACAGAAACCGAATTAAAGGACAAGCATTGGCTTTACGCGGTTTCTTATACCTGCACCTGGCCTCTTGTTATTCCTTTGCTATTGATAAAGACCCGGACGCTGTATGTGCACCTGTCTATACACAGTCCACCGATGAAACAATTGCAGCAGAAGGAAAACCCGCATCAAGTGTCAGTGAAGTATATGCGCAATCCATCAACGATTTAGAAGAAGCATTAGAACTTATTCCCGAAACTTATGTACGTGACGCCAAACACAAAATTGACAATGAAGTTGTCCTAGGTATTCTCTCACGTGCCTGTCTTTATGCTCGTCAATGGGAGAAAGCTAAAACTTACTCGGACAAATTGTTAACTAAAAACAATTATCTAATGACCGAAAGTGAATATAAAGCCGGATTCAATTCTGTAGACAATAAAGAATGGATTTGGGGGCATGCCCAAACCAACGATCAAAGTAATGCCAGTTATCAGTTTCATTATTTAGATACTACAACTAAAGGATCATACTATTATAGCTTCAATGTAGACCCTTATTTCCGTGATTTGTTCGAAGATGGTGATTATCGTAAAGAAATGCTGTTCTGGGCCACAGATCCGGGAGCTGACGTCGCATCAGCAGCCTATGTATGGATGCGTAACTCTAAATTCAGATTCCGCGATATCGAAAACCAACTTGGTGATATCGTATTGATGCGCGTTGCCGAAATTTATTTAATAAATGCAGAAGCAAAAGCACATCTGAATGATCCAGATGCAATTAACAAATTAAATGATTTAAAAACAGCCAGAGGGGCAAAAACCATTCATACAAATCTTTCACAACAGGATCTATTGGAAACTATTTGGCTAGAACGCCGCAAAGAATTATGGGGGGAAGGATTCAGTTTGATAGACATTATCCGTAACCAACAGACCGTAGTCCGCAACGCATATCCCGAAGGGCCCATTGACTATATTTACACTGATGAAAACGGACAAACTCACACCCTGAAGAAAAAGACTCAAGGACATCGTTTCTTCAATTTCCCCGATAAAAGTGCATTCTGTCCAAACAGTAAATATTATTTGTACCGAATTACGGATTCGGAAGAGCTGGCGAACAAAAACCTTTACAAGGATCATCCTAAACTCTCAATTTATACCAAATAACAGCAAACTCTAACAAAGTAAAAACCCGTAGCAAAATGAACTGTTACGGGTTTTTTATTGTTCTCAAACAAATCAAAAGAGAGTATTCATTAATAAATTTATAGTTCCAAAGGATAACTCAAAATAGATTAATGAAACAGCTTTATAATAAATCTGTATCATCATGATATCCTACCCTTTCTTACTTTATTCATTGCTACATAAAATAAGAAAAGGGAGCTTCTCTTCGGATTTTAATCATAAGAGATTTAAATTTCAATATCTCTTTAGAAACACATTCTTTCTGTTTTATTTCTTCTTCAAATCCTCAGGAGAAACCAACTTATAAAGCTTGTCACTAGGACGTACCTTATCGGGTACTTTAAAGGATACATGTTGACCTTTTCTTACCACATCCACCGGTTTCAAATCCACACGCGCCTCATCCAACGTCAGAAATACCGCTCCTGTAGTAGGTCCTGTGATCAGAAGCTTATCCCCTACTTTCATCTCAGCAGCTTCCACCAGAAACTCTGCAACGCCAATATTAGAAAAGTACTTGATTCCCTTACCCACATACACTTTACGCTCAGTAGCCTCCGAACCATAGTTCTTACTCCATTCACCCAAACGCTGTCCTAAATAATACCCATTCCAGAATCCCCGATTGAATACGGTCTTCAGCCGTTCATCCCAAGCCTGCTTCTTCTCCTCGGTAAAAGTGCCCTCCAGATAAGAACAAATAGCTTCTTTGTAACATTCCACCACGGTACGTACATACTCAGGTCCTCGGGCACGCCCTTCGATCTTGAAGACACGCACGCCAGCCTCTATCATCTCATCCATAAAATGAATAGTTTTCAAATCTTTAGGAGACATGATGTATTTATTGTCCACCTCCAGTTCAATATCACTCTCTTTATCCTTCACATCGTATGCACGGCGACATATCTGCATACAAGCCCCCCGGTTAGCAGAAGCATTCATCTCATGCAAACTGAGATAACACTTGCCCGACACTGCCATACAGAGTGCCCCGTGGCAGAACATCTCAATACGGACCAATTCTCCATTCGGACCTTTAATTTGTTCCTTCTGGATAGTATCATAAATCACCCGCACCTGCTTCAAATTCAATTCACGTGCCAATACCACTACATCGGCAAAGCGAGCATAAAATTTCAACGCTCCGGCATTACTGATGTTTAATTGGGTGGAAAGGTGTACTTCCTGCCCCACCTCGCAACAATAAGCCATTACCGCCACATCCGCAGCAATCACGGCACTGATGCCTGCCTCCTTAGCCGCATCCACAATGGTACGCATCAAAGCAATATCTTCATCATAAATAATGGTATTGATCGTAAGATAGCTCTTGATTCCATGTTTATCACAGATCTGTGCTATCTCGCGTAAATCATTGACAGTAAATGTACTGGCAGAACGTGCACGCATATTCAGACTCTCAATTCCGAAGTAAATAGAATCCGCACCTGCCTGTATGGCTGCCGCCAGCGACTCACGTGAACCTACAGGAGCCATTATTTCAAAGTCTTTTATAGAAGCTTTCATTATTCTTTTGATTAATATATGTGCAAAGGTAGGCTTTTTTCCGTATTTTTGCAGCCTGATTTCACCACAGATTACACAGATTCACACAGATTATAAATTAATACTCAAATGAATCTGACTTTTCTGTAACCTAAAGATAAACATACAACAATGAAGATTAGAAATATAGACCTGGGCAAATACCCTATTTTCCTGGCTCCGATGGAAGATGTAACAGACCCCGCTTTTCGCCTGATGTGCAAGAAGTTCGGTGCTGATATGGTATATACCGAATTTGTATCGGCAGATGCATTGATACGCTCGGTAGGTAAAACGATGCAGAAGCTGAATATCAACGATGAGGAACGCCCCGTAGCCATCCAGATTTACGGCAGAGACACGGAAACAATGGTAGAAGCGGCGAAAATAGTGGAAGAGGCGCATCCTGACATCCTGGATATTAATTTTGGCTGTCCTGTAAAACGCGTTGCCGGTAAAGGAGCCGGTGCAGGTATGCTGCAAAATATCCCGCTGATGTTGGAAATTACCCGTGCTGTTGTGGACACTGTAAAAATTCCCGTTACTGTAAAAACACGTCTAGGCTGGGACAATGAGCATAAAATTATAGTAGATTTGGCAGAACAATTACAAGATTGCGGCATTGAAGCACTGACCATTCATGGACGCACCCGTGCACAAATGTACACTGGTGAAGCGGACTGGAGTTTAATAGGTGAAGTAAAAAAGAATCCCCGTATGCATATACCTATCATTGGAAACGGGGATATAACTACGCCACAACGTGCCAAAGAGTGTTTTGACCAGTATGGAGTGGACGCTATTATGATTGGCCGAGCCAGCTTTGGACGCCCGTGGATATTCAAGGAAGTAAAACATTATATAGAAACCGGTAAGGAACTCCCTGCCCTTTCTTTTGAGTGGCGGCTGAATGTACTCCGTCAGGAAGTGTTGGACAGTGTGAATCTGCTTGACGAACGCCGCGGTATTCTTCATGTACGCCGCCATCTGGCTGCTTCTCCCTTATTTAAAGGCATCCCCAACTTTAAAGAGACACGTATCGCCATGCTCCGTGCCGAAACCGTGAAAGAACTTTTCAGTATCTTGGATTATATCAGGGGGAATTACGGAATGAATTCTTAATGCTACAATGTGCTAATATGCTAATGTGCCAATTGCCATGCGGAATACAGCACAGCCAATTGGCACATTAATATATTGTAGCATTAACACATTATCTATTCCATTTTACGCAAACCTCTTTTGGGAGAGAAATCAATATCTTTAGGATTGCCTTTATAAGCCACCTCACCACTACTGGATGCTTTCGCAGTCAGCGAACCGGTCACATAACATTCCACATCACCAGAGGAACTGGCACTGGCAGTTACATTGACCGCCTTCATACCTTTTGCCTTTACATCCCCACTACTACTGGCTCTGTAAGAAGCGTTCTCACAAATACCTGCCAAAATCACATCTCCGGAAGAGCTGGCATCAGCAGATACATCAGCAGCGTTCAGATTCTTGACAGATACATCACCCGAGCTACTGGCATCAGCAGAGAAATTCGTACAAGATACCTTTTCCAGAATCACATCACCCGAACTATTAGCGGTAGCCGCAAAATCATCACAAGAAATAGTGCTTCCTGTTACATCACCGCTACTGCTAGCCTTAACAGTAACTTTCCCACTCGTTTTCAATCCATTCTTTATAATAATATCACCGGAACTGGAAGCTTTCAAGCTGTTCACAGCCGGAGCAGAAACTCTTACTTCCTTTTTATGTTTTCCGTTTATTGAAAAATTGTTTCTTGGTGATTTAAAACCAACCTTAAGTACTCCACCCTCTACACGGACATCAATATAGTCCACCAAATTGTCCGGAGCATATATTTCCACATCCTGTCCACCGGAACTTTGAGTATAGATTACATCCACCGAAGAACTGGTAGAGATAGCATTAAAACTACCCACATTCACTTTTTTGGTAACATAGTTCTTACTAGGAGTTATTCTCTCTGCACATACTGTGGCAGACACTAACATAAGGGTCACCGCCATTAAAGTTGATACTAATTTTCTCATACTATTTTTGTTTTATTCATTAGACGTTATTTCTATGCCAAACGTTGCAACGTTTAGCCATTATTTTTAAAGCAATATTCATGCCAGCAACATTTATCACTGAAAATCAACAAGGTATAAACAAAACAGGGTGTCCGAAAATGGACACCCTGTACGCTTTTATATACTTTTTAAAACTATTTCAGCACAAGTTGGAAGACTACAGAAGCAAACCAACGCTTATACATATAAGTAGCCACAATATAAATACATACCGCCGAAATCCAGCCGGCAATAACATCCACCAAATAATGCGCCTGAATATAGACCGTAGCACAGCATAGAAGTACGTAGAACGATGCCAAGAAATAACATAGTTTCTTATTAACGCGATAGGCCATAATCATCACAATGGTAGATATACCGACATGCGAACTAGGAAAAGCAGCAGTAGGGCGTTCCCCCACTTCCTGTGAGGCCTCTACCAAATTAAAGAAGAAACCATGATCAAAACCGGGACCGGGCAGCAGAATATCATTATTATTGAAATAATCACCGATAGCAGGGAAATGCTGCGCCATCACATTGTCCATTCCGATAGCAGGGAAATAGAATTGCGGACCGGCAACCGGAACCAATATATAAATAAGATAATAGATAAAAAACGAAGTGACCAGCACAAAAGAAACCTTTTCAAACCACTCAAAACGAAACAAGAAATAATAAATAGTCACAATCCCAATCATTGGATAATAAGCGAAATACCCCATATTAAATGGTTCACTGAACCACATGGAAGGAAAATGTTCACTAAATTCTACCGAAGGCTGGCAACGGAACAAAAACTGCTCCGCCGAAGCGAAGAAGTTATCCAGATTGGGAAAAAGACGATTAAATTCAAAGGTATCGGGATACCAATACGCTAAAAATGCCATCTGCACAGCCATTCGTATAAATGCCGTAAGTTTACACGGATACTTGCGATACAAATATATTAATGCAAACGTAATGGCCACAATGCCTGCACGCTCCAAAAGCATAATTACAGGGTGGTCCATACGAGGAAATAATATTAAAACCATTATGGTCGTGAGGGCATTATATATCAGACTAATGCTCTCAACGGCAAACAATCCTTTCACACTGTCTACCCGTTTGAATAAATTTAAAGCCATCCTTCTTTCTTATACCATGCAATGATTTCCTTTACTCCCTTGTCTAAAGGGTACTCAGGACGATATCCCAGTTCTTCCACCAAGGGTGAAATATCGCATTGCCAATTACGTTGTTTCATTATTTTATATTTGTCAGCATTCAGCGTACTTACCTTTCCCAGGCAACGCGCTGAAAATTCAGCGAGCAAAGATACAACTTTTAAAATAAATAATGGGCATTTAATGTGTATAACCCACGGATTACCAAGTTCTTTTTGTATCAAATCAGAAAAAGTACGGCTGGAATAGACATTTCCGTCACTAACAAAATAGGCGCGCTGCCGCACTCCATGTTCTATTGCCAAATAAACAGCTTGTACCAAATCCCTCACATAAATAAAAGTAAGATCCTGTCTTTTAAAACCAGGAGCAAAGTCTATATGCTGCTTGATAGACTTCGCCATCAGAAAATAATCGCGTTCACGAGGACCATAAACTCCAGTAGGACGGAAAATCACTGTCGGAAAATCATTCAATGATTGCAGGTAATGTTCCGACTTTAGCTTACTGACCCCATATGCAGTATTGGGCATTGCCGTATCACGCTCACTGATGGGTGCATAATTATCTTCATGAATAGGGCCGAAAATACTAAGTGAACTGATATAGACAAATTGCCGGGGAACCATGTCCAAGGTTCTCAAAGCTTCTACAAAATTACGAGTATAGACATAATTGCCTTTGTCAAATTCGTCCTTATGGCGGCATTTAGTTACACCGGCACAATGAATGATATAATCCCATCCCCCATGCAATTGTTTATGAACAGCCAATTGCTCCGTCAATCTTCCGGGATGAGCAAAATCCAATTCGGCAAATTGAATGCGAGGATCTTTCAAATAGGTACGACTACTGCTTTTACGTACACCAGCCCATACCTGCATCTCTCTCTCCAATCCTCCTTCCACCAGGAAACTGCCAATAAATCCGCTTGCTCCGGTTACCAATACTTTCTTTAAGCAGCAAGTGTTCTTTTGTGCAAATTCTTCGTTATTCATTCTTCGTATGTTATTTCACCGGTTCCACATGAATACCCACATGAGTATCCTCTCCAAACTTTTCTTTCAATCTATGTTCAATACCAGTTGCCGTCTCGTGCGCTTTATGCAGAGAAATGTTCCCATCCATGCGTATATGAATCTCTATAGCATAATTGTTTCCGATGCGCCGCGTGCGTAAATGATGCGGTTCGCTGACTCCATCAAAAGATAACACAATCCCTTCTATCTCACGTTCCACACTATCCGGCAAAGACTTTTCCAGCAATTCATCCAGGCAAGGAACCAGCAGCCTGATGGAAACCCGCATAATAAAGAAACTGACTGTCACAGCGGCAATAGGATCGAGTACCGCCCAATGAGGACCAAGTAAAATCGCTCCGCCAATACCGGCAGCCGTACCAATGGATGATAATGCATCACTCCTATGATGCCACGCATTCGCCACAACAGCCTGTGAGTGGCATCTTTTCCCCACTCTGACTGTATATTGATAAAGTATTTCCTTCAACAGAATAGAAATAATGGCAGCAACCAATGCCAACATTCCCGGTTGACGAAGTTCCCCACCTCGTAGGAAAACCAATATATCTGTTGCTCCATTCCACAATATTCCAAATCCTACCCCCAATAATGCCATACCAATGAAAGCAGTAGCCAATGTTTCATATTTCCCATGACCATAATCATGGCTCTTGTCCACTGGTTTATTGGATATACGTACAAAAAGAATCACTACTACGTCCGTAATGAAGTCAGATAGAGAATGAACTGCATCTGCCAACATAGCAGCACTATGCCCTGCAATTCCGGCAAGGAATTTAAAAATAACCAGCAAGAAATTAACGAAACTCCCCACTAATGTAACTCTATAAATTTCTTTTTCCCTGATTTTCTTATCAAGTTCAGTCATAACAATTGTTTTAGAACGGACAAAGATAGCACGTTTCATTTAGATTCAACCAAATTTAATGTATCTATTGAACCGCTATTCCAATTATTTTGTTTACTTTGTAGCACATAATACATAAATATATCCCCTTATGGCTAAAAAGAAAGAAAAAAAAGCAGGGAAACGCATGAAAAAAAGCGAAATGTCTGAACGACTGATAAGCTTATTCCACACAAAACCGAACGAAACATTCAGTCTGAAACAATTATCAAGCAGTCTGAACCTTACTACACATCCTCTTAAAATGCTTTGCGCCGACATCATTACTGAAATGATTGAGGATGATTTTCTGCAAGAAGTAGAAAAAGGACACTACAAACTGAACGACCACGGCCTGATTATGACTGGCGTCTTTCAGCGTAAAAGCAACGGCAAGAACTCCTTCATCCCCGATGATGGTGGAGAAACTATTTTCATAGCCGAACGTAATTCGGCACATGCCATGAATAATGACAAAGTAAAAATAGCCCTCTTTGCCAAACGTAAGAACCGGAACCCGGAAGGTGAAGTGATAGAGATTCTGGAACGTGCCAACGATACTTTTGTCGGCACACTGAAAGTAGAGAAATTCTACGCCTTTCTGCTGACCGAGAACCGCACTCTGGCAAATGATATTTTTATCCCGAAAGATAAGCTGAAAGGTGGAAAGAATGGGGACAAAGCAGTCGTGAAAATTGTAGAATGGCCCGAAGAGGCAAAAAACCCGATAGGACAAGTCATTGATATTTTGGGAAAAGCAGGAGAAAACACAACTGAAATGCATGCCATTCTGGCCGAATTCGGCTTACCTTACGTATATCCCAAGAATGTAGAAACCGCTGCCGAAAAGATTCCGGCAGAGATTTCCGAGGCGGACTATGCAGAACGTGAAGATTTCCGCAATGTAACAACTTTCACCATTGACCCTAAAGATGCAAAGGACTTTGATGACGCGCTCTCCATCCGTCTCATCAAACCGGGACTATGGGAAGTAGGCGTACACATTGCCGATGTTACTCATTATGTAAAAGAAGGAGGCGTTATCGACAAAGAAGCTGAAAAACGCGCTACTTCCGTTTATCTGGTAGACCGTACCATCCCCATGCTGCCCGAACGGCTGTGTAACTTCATCTGTTCCCTCCGCCCCGACGAAGAGAAGCTTGCCTACTCCGTCATCTTTGAAATGACGGAAAAAGGCGAAGTGAAGAACTCACGCGTGGTACATACCGTCATCAAGAGCGACCGCCGCTTCACCTACGAAGAAGCCCAGGAGATTATAGAAACCGGCAAAGGAGACTTCCAGGAAGAGGTGCTCCAACTGGATAAGCTTGCCAAAATACTGCGTGAGAACCGCTTTAAGGCAGGAGCCATCAACTTCGACCGCTACGAAGTGAAGTTCGAAATTGACGAGAAGGGCAAACCCGTCAGCGTCTACTTCAAGGAGTCGAAAGATGCCAACAAGCTGATAGAGGAGTTCATGCTGCTTGCCAACCGCACCGTAGCCGAAAAGATAGGCCGCGTGCCCAAAGGCAAGAAAGCCAAAGTGTTGCCATACCGTATTCACGACCTCCCCGACCCGGAGAAGCTGGACAACCTGGCACAGTTCATCGCCCGTTTCGGCTACAAGCTGCGTACCAGCGGTACAAAGACCGACATCTCCAAGTCCATCAACCACCTGCTGGACGACATCCAGGGCAAGAAGGAGGAGAACTTGATTGAAACCGTCTCCATCCGCGCCATGCAGAAGGCACGCTACTCCGTGCATAACGTGGGGCACTATGGTTTGGCTTTCGATTACTATACCCATTTCACCTCGCCCATCCGCCGCTATCCGGATATGATGGTACACCGTCTGCTCACCAAGTACTTGGACCAGGGAGGCCGCACCGTGTCCGAACAGAAATACGAAGCCCTCTGCGAACACAGCAGCAGCATGGAGCAGATAGCCTCCAACGCGGAACGCGCCTCCATCAAGTACAAGCAAGTAGAATTCATGACCGAACGCCTGGGACAGACCTTCGACGGCGTCATCTCCGGCGTAACGGAATGGGGACTCTACGTGGAGCTGAATGAGAACAAGTGCGAAGGCATGATTCCCATCCGCGACCTCGACGATGACTATTACGAATTCGATGAAAAGAACTACTGCCTGCGCGGACGCCGCAAAAATAAAATTTATAGTCTGGGAGATGCCATTACCATTAAGGTGGCACGCGCTAACTTGGATATTCCCATCTGGCGAAAGCCCACATGAGTGCGGCAGGAAGGATGACTCCTATCA
>OGXM01001094.1_pt1 | contig 15706 bp, 18 predicted proteins | sample 1576271 | NCBI WGS metagenome assembly OGXM01 (sample SAMEA3541579, study PRJEB24748) | human gut metagenome | biome: human gut; feature: human-associated habitat; material: faeces | place: China | collected 2012 | reverse complement strand
CAGAGCGTCTGCCTTACAAGCAGAGGGTCGGGGGTTCGAATCCCTCAGCTCCCACAACTGAAAATCAACGACTTACAGCAATGTAGGTCGTTTTTCTTTTGTGTGCCTCCGTGGTCGGTTTACACGTTTTTTGCCCGTTTGTGTAAACCAGTGTGTAAACCGAGATTTACACGATGAAAGCTACCGTAGAGGTTGTTTGTTACAAGTCCAAGCCGCTCAAAGACGGAACGCTTCCTTTAATGCTCCGAGTTACGAAAGACCGCAAACGCAAATACGTTTCGCTCGGCCTTTCCCTGCACGAAAAATTTTGGGATTTCGAGAAAGGCAAGCCCAAACGGAATTGTCCCAACAAGGAGCAAATTGAACGGCTGATAGCCGCAAAAACGGCGGAATACAACGATTTGATTGTCGAAATGACCTCCCAGCAACGTGAATACACGGTGGAAACGCTCGTGTCCCATTTTCATAACCAAGTCCGTTGCGCTACGGTGGTCGAATTGTACGATAAACTGATTGACGACATGAAACGCGGCGGTAAACTCGGCAATGCAGGCGTTTACAAATACTCCCGTACATCGTTGCTGAAATTCACGGGGCAGCGGTTGCAAATCCCGTTCAGCGACATTGACGCCGTGTGGTTGCGTCGTTACGAGAATTGGTTACGGACGAGCGGTTGCGGTGATACGACCATCAGCCAACTCTTTCGGACGTTGCGTAGCGTGTTCAACAAGGCGGTAGAATTGCAGTTGGTGAAACGGGATTATTACCCGTTCGATGCCTATAAAGTCAGCAAATTCGATACGCGGACGAAGAAACGGGCCATTGCGAAAGAGGACGTGCGCAAGGTTATTGCACTCGATTTGTCGCAAGGCTATCCCTCCGAACGATTGGCGCGTGATATTTTCGTGTTCAGCTATTTCGGAGCAGGGATTAACTTTGCAGACATCGCCCTGCTGAAATACGGGAATGTACGGGACGGTCGGGTGCAATACGTTCGCAAGAAAACGGGCAAACCTATCAATTTTCTGCTGACGGAAGAAATGCGGAATATCATTGCCAAATACCAGCGACAAGGACAGACGGATGAAGATTATATTTTTCCGATACTCGACCGTCGTGTGCATAGGACGGAGCAGCAGAGATATGACCGAACGCATAAGGTGCTGACGAACACGAATCGTTGGTTACGTAAAATCGGACAACGGGTTGGCATCGAACATCTGACTACCTATGTCGCTCGGCATACGTTCGCCACCGTGCTGAAAAGGTCGGGAGTGAATATTGCCATCATTTCCGAATCGTTGGGACATTCCGATTTATCGACCACCCAAATCTATTTGGATAGTTTCGAGAACAGCCAAATCGACGCGGCTATGCAGAATCTATTGTGAACGAAAAAGGGCACTCCGACGAATATACGGAGTGTCCTTTTTTTCAACGACAGCAGGCTGCAATTAGGCGACCGTCGTTTGTTCGGGAAGACGTTTTATATCTTCCGACAGAAATCTGTCCGCATCTTCGGGCGAGAAGCGTTTCCCGTAAAGTTGCACATCAGCCCCTAATGTGCGGGATACACCGTCTTTCAGCACCTTTTTCATCGTGGCACTACCGAGGAACACAATATGTTCCGCTACATATTCAGGCTTCAAGCCCAAGATTTCGCACTCGCGGCAATACCTGCGGCTGTCAAGCAGGATATTTACCTGCTCCATGAAATCAGCCCAGAATTTGTTAGCATCCGAGTAAGCCGCATTCATAAATTTGTCGATGCAGGCCAATTTAATTTCGTTATCCTTTTTCAGTTGGACATCGAAAACGGGCCGTGCCTGCGTCATTACCCGCCACATCGGGGGCGTAGTCGAACGGCGGCGGCGCGCGGTCTGCGCAGTCTGCTGTTCTTTCTGTTCGACAACGGGAGCAGGCGTAACGGTTGCGGCGTTTGCCGCGTTAATTTCATTGGCGTTTACGCCATTTTGCAAATTTGAATTTGCCATAATCTTAAATACTCCTTTTACAGAGGGGCTTAAATTATGCTGCTCACCTTGCCCAAGCGTTTGCAGGTCGTCGGGTTTATCCCTTTCGACACTACAAAGATTTGACTTTTCGCACCCCAAACACGGGGAGTGAAATAAAGGGCGTTTTTACTCTCCCCCTGCAAATTACAGATAAACAGCGGAATAAGTTGCAGGCATGCGCCCTTTGCAGGACTTAATTATTCCTTTTAACGAATCGTCGCTATACAAAAAGCTGTCATTACGGGTAAATTCATAGAGGTAACAGATACGCGAAATCAGCAACAGCCGATTCAACGAAACACTCTTGTCGGGTTGCTTCGGGCGGTTGTCCCCCAATAAGGTGTTCAGCATATCCCGATACATCTCCACAGTCCGATAAATCCGAAACGACGTACTCGGATAGGTTTCGTCGAAATTACCCGTGTCAATCCCGTAATACTGAATCTTCCTGCCTTTGCATTCCCGTTCATAGGTTTCCCGCAGCCAGTCCAAAATCCCACGCTTTATAACGGGCAGAACCTCGACTTTCTTTCTGTTCTTTTTAAGGGTTATTTCAATATCATCGTCCGTGAAATCCTCGCCTAACTCTTTGAACAGATTTTGCACCGCCTTATCCAACGATGCAGGTTTCACAAGGCCGTAGTTCTTAAACGAGGTTTCGGCATAATCGTAAATAAAGACTAACGCAAACCAGAATTTCTCGACATCCAGCCCCAATCCCATAACCGTAGCGATTATATCGTCGTTAGCCAGATAATCCGACTTGGTAAAGGGCATCTTAATCTTCCCCGTACAGTAGCGATATTCAAACTGCGGCGTGCGGATTCCATACGTCTGTTCATCACATCCGCAGGCAATATCGACATATTCGCGCAACTCACGGCGCAACGGGTCGAAATCCCAATGCACAATCTTATCGTTTTCATCCATCAGTAAGGATTCATACATACTCTCACGGATGGCATCGACATCCTTTTCATTCATAAAATAGCGTTTTACACCCAAATTTACGGCTTTTTACGTGTACATCGCACTTATTTACCATGCAAAAACCGCTATTAGCGCTTAAAACACGTGTTCGAAAGGAATTTCAGAACAGCCGCACCATGTACCGAACCGCTAATAGTACTGAATTGCATGACACGAAAGGTGTTTTAGAACAACAGACTATGTAAAATACCCGCTAATACTACATTTTGCACATTAATTTACCCGTCGAACACACTCCGACACCCCGTAAACAGCCCTATAAGGCCATCTAAGACATAGATAAAAATGTTCGGATTAATTGCTGTCCGACCTTTGTTCCCAATAAAAAAGGTGCTATCTTTATAATACGAGAGAGGAAAATCCGACAAGTAAGGGTAAGGTCATGTAAGGGACATTTTCGGTGTCCCTTGCTTTTGTGCCCTGCTCGCATATTTTTTGTGTCGGAAATCAATTCTCCTTATAAAGATACTTCCCTCACCGAAAAAATGCGGCCGCATAAAAAAAGTGTGTCGGGAATTAAATTTACTAATAAAGATGTTACCCGCACAAAAAATATGCGGCGTAATTTTTCCCTTACTCTTTACTTATGAATTCAATTATTACCGCACCCTCGAACGCACTCCACGTTCAGCAAATTCCCGAACTCAACAACAAATTACCCGAAAACTGCATCTTTAATAAGGGCAAGACGGGATGCGGCGCAACGACACTTGCCATCGAGAACCGCATATCTACTTTAATTGCCGTTCCGACGGTGAACCTTATCAAGAACAAACTGCCCGAACACGCCGACCTGTTGGGGGTTTACGGCGGTGTCACCAACCAAGAGATAGCCGACTATCTGAAAACGCACGACCGCTGAAAAATCATGGCCACCTATGATGCGATTCCGCGTGTCGCAGAGGTTGCAGGAGCGGAGATATACGCCAAAGCCCTGCTGTTGGTGGACGAATATCACCGCCTGCTGTTCGACTATTCATTTCGGCACCGAGCCGTTATGGGATTACTTGCCGAAATGCCCAAATTCAGCCGTGCGACTTATATGTCCGCGACACCCATCGAGCGGGAATTTCTGCTGGATGAATTGCAGGCCTTGCCGACAACGCGGATTGTCTGACCCTGCGAACCGCCGATGCAGGTGCGGTTGTGGCATGAAAACAGCCCGTTGGCATCGGTCGTAAATCTTTGCCACAATGCCGTAACGCACAATATTCCCTGCAATCTGCATTTCTTTGTAAACAGCGTCGATTTTATCGGGCGGGTGTTGCATCATGCCCGACTGTCGCCCGACGAGGTGAAAATCGTCTGTTCGACAAGCGGGACATCCGAGCAGATAAACCGCGAGAAATTAGGCGATACTTACACAATCGGAATTCCCGACAAAGCGGTGCGCAAAATCAATTTCTACACCTCGACGGCTTTCGAGGGGTGCGACATTTACGACAAGCAGGGCAAAATATACGTCGTGAGCGACGGCACGGCACGACATCACCTGCTGGACGTTTCGACGACGATACGGCAGATTGCAGGACGCATACGAGATACACGTTACAAAGAGATAACGCATATCTTCTCGACGGTACGATACGCCGAGGGCATCACCTATCCGCAATTCAAAGCCGCAACGGAAAAAGAGTTGGATAAGGCCGAACGCTTCGTGAAATGATATGCGACGGCGGATGAAGATTTACGCAACCAGATTTACACCAATAACAAATACATCAATACCGATACAATGACCATAGACCGCAACCGAATCAAATTGGAACTGCTGAATTTCCGCAACTATGCCGAGATTTACGCCGACAGCCGTAACCTTATTACGGAATACGAGCGTAACGACAACAAGATAACAGCCGCCGAACGGCATGACATCCGACTGACCAAATTGGAAAAGAACGCCAAAGCCAAGATACCGTTTAAGGAGTTGTTCGACCGATACGCCGAACTCAAAGCGTCCGACACGAATCCTTTTTCGACGGACGTGTTCGCATTATCGCTTATCGAGCGGCGGAACCCGTTGGTAAAACAAGCCTTTGAGATATTGGGGACAGAACGGGTGCGGGAACTCAAATACAATCAGACGCAGATACGACGTGAACTGATTAAATGTTCGGCGGATGAACTCGCATATAAAATCGTCAAACGGATAAATGCCGATTTACCCCACGGAAAGGCGATACCCTCTAAAATCATTAAAGAGAGATTGCAGACCATATACGACGATTTGGGGGTTGAGCGCAGAGCAAAAGCGACGGATATTGCCCAATGATTCGATACGGCGAAAAGCCACAAGAGCATCGACGGCAAGAACACCGAGTGCTACACCATCATAAGGGATAAACTCGTTGCGAGGAAAAAGATTGCAGCGGAATAATATCGCAACTCCGATTGGCTGAAAAGTCAGTCGGAGTTTTTCGGTACATATACCCCGACCGAGCGGACAATCCCTATTTTTCACCCCTCCCCTCTTTTCAGATGGAAACCGAATTTTTATCCATCCCATTTAATAGGATTCCACATAAAACAGACCACCCCCTATTTATGCCCGAAACCATATAACAGCATAGAATTATCGGAATTATATAGAATCGGAAAGCTATTCTTACATGGAGATATGCCGCCCTGTTTAGTTGGTTATGAATGGAGTTGTCTTTTTACAAGTAATGGGGAATACCTCTAAACTTTACAGACCATGAAAACATTAAATGAAAGGGCGACAGAAATTCTGCAAGCCTTGTTAGCCGTGCGGGCTAAAAAACTGAAAATCAAAAATGCAAGCCAGACAATCCATGTGAAACTGACTGACTGCATCGGAAAGTACAACCTTATTTCGCTGACACAGCACATCGAAATAAATGGCGTTCTTTTCCGTGACCCCGAAGTGATTTTTGCTTTCGACACTATTAAACGGCAGTTTATTCCGTACCACTACATCAACGATTTTTTTGAAATCGAGAAATGTTGTGCCACACCGACGGTAGAGGGATTAATACCTCGCAACGAAATAGACCAACACAATTTAGCATGTTTCGTAAACCGTTGGCTGTTGCAACTAACCTCAAAACTGGAAATCCAATGGATGCGCAACGAATAGTACAGAATTGTGTTTTGAAGAATCAAAGCACGGTTATCGAGGAAATGATACGGGCAAACCTTATTTCCGAAGAATATCTTTATCCGTTCGTGGATGATGTCATGGAATGGTGGCTGATTGATTCTTGGCTGGCCGAACGACTGAAAGAGCAAGGCGAGGTTATCATCGAGGAATACGGTTGCTACTGGTGGGGCAGGCAATCCAGCGGACAGGCGATTTACATGGACGGCGTAATACAAGAAATCTGCGGGAACGATTAACCCAACTTACAACTAACAAAGTTTCGATTCCATACTCCCTGCTATTGGATAGAAACTTTGTTTTTCAGAAATTTGATACGGCAACAATCCCGAAAAGCGGGATAAGGTCATTGCGATTTCAGAATATGTTTTTTACCTTTGTGGATGACATATTGAAATTTACGGAAGCGTAAGTTTATTCTCGGATAGTGAACGTAGGAAATTCATTGAACATGAGAATAGGCAGACCTTATCTCCCGTCATATCCTTTACGGATACGGCGCGGGGTTGTTGCTTATTTGAATGTTCGGGCAATCCTACGGCCTACTATCCTCAAATGAGCTTTCAGCCCTGCGCTTTCTTATTATTGAATCCACTATTGAGGGGCGGATAGTAAGATTTAAAATACTTGTTCAACTTAAATAAATCTTACTATGAAAAAACTATTGGCTTTTGCCGCATTATTTGCGGTGGTTGCGCTCACATCGTGTAAATACGATGATGATGACCTTTGGAACAGCGTTCACGGATTGGAAAACCGTGTCGCAAAATTAGAGGAACTCTGCAAGCAGATGAACACAAATATTTCATCGTTGCAGACTATCGTAACAGCATTACAAAACAACGTCTATGTTACGGGGACTACACCTCTTATGAAAGACGGCAAAGAAATCGGCTATACAATTACTTTCAGCAAAGGTAACCCTATTACCATCTACCACGGTAAAGACGGACAAGACGGTGAAGATGGGATAACACCCACTATCAGCGTAAAGAAAGATACTGATGGTGTCTATTATTGGACGTTGAACGGTGAATTTATCGTGGTCGATGGTGGAAAAATCCAAGCCGAGGGCAAAGACGGAACCAACGGCACGACCCCGCAATTCAAAATCGAAAACGATTATTGGTTTGTTTCCTATAATAACGGAGCAAATTGGACGCAGTTAGGTAAGGCCACAGGTGAAGACGGCATTGGTGGCGATTCCATGTTTTCGGGCGTGGATTATGAAACCAGCACGGACTATGTAATTTTCACCTTATCAAACGGTACGCAAATCAAACTGCCTACATGGTCTGCTTTTGAAGCCTTACAGCGTCTTTGCAACGAAACGAATACCAATCTTTCAGCATTGCAGACGATTGTAACAGCACTCCAAAACAACGATTATATTACGAGTGTAGACCCGCTGACCGAGAACGGCAAGGTGGTAGGCTACACGATTAAGTTTGCCAAGAGTAACCCGATTGTGATTTACAACGGTAAAGACGGTGCAGATGGAAACACTCCCGTTATCGGTGTGAAGAAAGACACGGACGGCATCTATTATTGGACGTTGGACGGTGAGTTTATCGTTGCGGACGGACAGAAGATAAAAGCACAAGGGACAGACGGTAATAATGGCGCGGATGGTTCAGACGGAGTTACGCCTAAACTCGAAATTCGAGAGGGCTATTGGTGGATTTCCTATGACAACGGAACGAATTGGACGCAATTAGGCAAAGCTACGGGAGAGGACGGCAAGGATGCAGATAGCATCAAAATCACGCAGGATGAGAACAATGTTTACTTTGAATTGGCAGATGGTACGGTAATCACGATTTCCAAAACAGGACAATCGGCAGACCCGAATGTCATTCAATTTGAAGATTTATATGTGAAAAATATTTGCCTCAATAATTGGGATAATAATAACGACGGTGAATTATCTTATGACGAAGCCGCGAATGTACCAACTATCGGATTAATATTTAGCGGCAATAAAAATATACAGAACTTTAATGAGCTTCAATATTTTACAGGAATAACAACTATTGATGATAAAGCGTTCTATGGATGCGATAATTTAAGAACTATTATTATTCCTCAAAATGTAAAAACAATCGGATATAGAGCATTTTATTGTCTGAATAATGAACCTTATGGTTTTCCAAGTAGTTTGGCTTTTATTTCCTTGCCCGAAGGTTTAACTTCTATCGGACAAGGTGCTTTTCAATATTGTGATTTTCTAAAAAGCATTACGATTCCAGCAAGTGTTACTTTAATCGGGCCATACGGATTTACTTATAAAGCTGAAAATATTTACTTCAAATCGACAAATCCTCCAACCATTTCCGATGAAAATTCAGAGGGAGGACGAGTAGGAACTATTGTAGGAGTAACTTCAACAAAAGTTTATGTTCCTCGGAACTCCGTTGAACAATACAAAGCTATTACACATCTAAATACTCGTGAAATTATTGGATATGATTTTGAATAAAACTGAACGATGAAAATAAGTCAACTAGATATGCTAACAGCTTGCTGGCATACGGCACAACACAATTCCGATTATAGTAAATCCAATATTGGGAAAATAGAACATGAATTAGCTAAATACATACAGAATAATCATAATTTATCCAAAGAGGAGTTTTTCCTTAAATATATAAACCGAACAATCAATATTTCTTTTATACCGACATCCGATGCTTATAAAAGATACGGAGATAATATAACGATTAGCGTTCGGATTAATACAGATGCAGAAAACATTATCAAATCATATTGCGCAAATGAAAAGTGTTCATTTGGTAGAATAATAGTAAATGCAACATCTCCAACATTAGCAAAAGATAAATTGGCTGAATTAGCGGAAATAGGATTTAACACCCAAGATATAGCCGAAATTTATTGTTGCTGATATTCTGATTCGGGAGTGACAGACTTTGTGAAAAGGTTAATCTATAAGACCCTTTTGCAGAGTTTGTCACTTTCTTGTTTTGTTTATTCCACTAATAATCTTATCTTTATAAAGATAAAATAACAATTAAATTTTAGCTAAAATGAACAGATACAAACAACCGAAAACAGAATGAATGACCAAAGCATGAGAGGATAAACAAGCTATATGTAAGCTGGTTGAATGGAGCAAGACAGAGGGAATAGGCTTAATTGTCATAAAGCCTCAAAATGAGATTTATCCCGAATTATTTTACTTCGTTTTCTCTCCCGAAACAGCGGACATAAATAAACCCGTCGAAATCGCACTTGTAAAGAACAAACAATGAATAATCGGGTGGAAAAGCGACCTTGAAGAGATAAACGATATAATAGGAATAATAATCGCCAACGAGATGAAGATGGAGGGCATGAGCGAAACGGTAAATTTATTCGACTGCCTTGTCAGAGCGAACACTATATTATTTCATTACACTACACCCGACGGACGGGACGAGATGGTGAAATTCCCGTTAGCTGGATTCTGCGAAAACTATCTGATGCAGTTTGCAAAGTAGCGGCAGGAACCGTACGGTAGTATGGAACAGGCGCACGTATTAGAGGCAACGAATATTACTCCACAAAAAATGGAGTTATATATACTATATATCTTAAAAGGTTAAGGGCAGGCCGAAAAAAATGCGGTTTTCCTTTGACTTCAAAATTAGGACCGACTTTGCAGGATGGTCTATTTTAAGACCCCCTGCACAAGTTGGTCCGATTTTATTCAAATATAAGATTGTCAATTAATTCACTATTGTTTAACCAGCATTGGCTTTATGCAAATGTGTAAACCAGCGTGTCAACCGAATGAACTGCCAGCGAAAAAAGATTTCCCAAAATGAAGCGAGGACTTGCAGGAATGATTTATTTATCATACATTTGCACTCGCAATTCAGCAAAAGGGGAGCTTAGCTCAGTTGGTTCAGAGCGTCTGCCTTACAAGCAGAGGGTCGGGGGTTCGAATCCCTCAGCTCCCACGACAGAGACCATCCAAAACAGGATGGTTTTTTATGCCGGGAGCATAGCTCAGTTGGTTTAGAGCGCCTGCTCGACAAGCAGGAGGTCTGCGGTTCAAATCCGCATGTTCCCACCAATGAAAATCAGACAGTTGCAGAAATGCAGCTGTCTTTTTTTATATGCGCTGTTTTCGTGGTTTACCACCGTTTTTAGCTGTTGAGTTAAACCGAGAGTTAAACCACAAACTCGCATGGCAACAGGTGTCAGCATTCTATGCTACAAGTCGAAAACGCTTGCAAACGGAGCGCATCCGTTGATGATTCGTCTCTGTAAAGACGGAAAAAAGAAATACGTCAGTCTTGGCGTAGCGGTTTTACCTCAATTCTGGGATTTCGAGAAGAATAAGCCCAAACGAAACTGTCCCAATAAAATAGTGATTGACAAACTGATTGCTTCGAAAATGGCGGAGTACAACGCATTGGTTGTCGATATGATGGCTGAACGCAAAGAGTATACCCCTCGATCGTTGGCACAGGCTGTTGAACAAAAGACCCAAGGGCGAACTGTTGCGGAAATGTACGGCAGGTTGTTTGCGGAGATGAAGAAGATGGAGAGGCTGGGTAATTTGGCGGTCTATAAATACTCCTTTAATTCGTTGATGAGTTACACGCGTAATAAACTCGATATTCCCTTTCGAGAGATTGATTGTGTGTGGCTGAAAAGATATGAAGAGTGGTTGCACGCCAGAGGATGTAAAGACACCACGATAAGCCAACTGTTTCGAACGCTCCGTAGCGTCTTCAATAAAGCCATAGAGCAGGACGTTATCAAGCAGGACGCATACCCGTTTAATAGATTCAAAATAAACAAGTTTGATATTCATACAGAGAAACGGTCGATTTCCAAGGAGGAGGTGCAAAGAATCCTCGCACTCGAACTTTCCGATTCTGGCTTTTATATGGGACTTGCAAAGGATTTATTTCTGTTCAGCTATTTTGGTGCAGGAATAAATTTCTCGGATATTGCATTGCTCCGCTTCTGCAATTTGAAGGATGGTAGGGTTTGCTATGTAAGGAAAAAGACAGGCAAGTCGATAAGTTTCCCACTGAATGACATTTCAGCTAAAATCGTAGAAAAGTATGCCAGTCCGTTTGGAAATGATCGCGATTATATTTTTCCAATTCTCGATGCTGCCGTACATAGGACTGAACAGCAGAAACGTGACCGTATCCGTAAGTGCCGCCGCGCGGGTCAGGATGATGTTGTTCTGACGGATGATGTAGGTGATGCCGGTTCCGCGCAGGGCTTCGTCGAGCAGCTGGGAAACCGATTTCGTCGATTTGGCGATTTTTACGGGGACGTTGTCCGCCAGGTTGCCCTGGTAGGAGATCCGGTAGGAGGTCTGCGATTCGATCTCCTGAATCAGCCCTTTCAGGCTGGTTACGTTTTCAACGCGGACCGAAGTCTGCTGGGGCGACGGCGCCGCCTGCATTTCCCCCCCCCCACGGAATAAGGAGTGTCAGGCATGCTGCCAGTAGATACCAGGCATGCCGCATACGGAGTAACTTTTGTTTCATAGAGGTTTGGTTAAGATTGGATTATTTGTGAATGGTGATTTTTTCGCCGTTGCGGTTGAAACGGGTGTTCGTCGAAAGCGTCAGCACTTCGAGGATATGGTCGATCGGCATGTTGAAGTCGAGCGTTCCGGTGAACTGGATGTTTTTGAGCGCCTCGCTGCGGAAGGCGACGCCGATGCCGTAGAAATCCTCGATCACCCCGGCGATTTGCGCCAGGTCGACGTGGCGGAACGTGCGCAGCCGCGCGGCCAGCTCCGCCTCCACGTTGACCGTTTGCAGCGTCAGGTCGTTGTCCGTGGGGTTGTAGGAGACTTTCTGCCCCGGGTGCAGGGCCACGACGTGGTCCGCGGCGCGGAAATCGACGGCTCCCTCGACCAGTACGGTTTCGACATCGGAGCTGTCGTCGTAGGCTTTCAGGTTGAATTTGGTTCCGCGGACCACGACTTCGGCGTCGTGGACCGTGGTGACGGTGAACGGCGCGCCGTTGCGCTTGCTGACTTCGAAAAAGGCCTCGCCGGTGAGGTGCACCGTGCGGTTCCCGTCGTCGAACGAGGCCGGATAGTTGAGCTGCGAACTGCGGGTGAGCCGGATGACGGAGCCGTCGGGCAGCGTCACCGAGCAGTCGCTGCGCTCGGCGCTGACCGTGCAGATGCGGTCGTCCGGCCGGGTCTGGTAGAGAAGGCAGCTTCTTCCATTTTACGGTCTTTGAGATAAATACGCAGGAAACTGCCTTCGGCATAGTTCATGCCAATCATTGTACTGTCTTTCTCTTCCGGATAGAACACAATCAGGACATTACCGTTCACATCTACCCGGCGCATATCTCCGTCCTGGAAAAAAGCTTTCATCTCCTTGCCTGTCACTTGGTTATAATGGATAGAATCTTTCTGTTCCACAGCCAGCGCCTGATTAATGATGTGCGCCCAGTCGATGGTGCTGTCGTTCATGTAGACCTTTACCTCTTCACCGAGCAACTGCTGCGCACCGTGCCACAAAACAGGGTCGGTATACATCGTCAAACAGGAATCCTTGGAATTATAAACCAAAGAATCGCACACTGCCTGCACATCTGTGCGGTAAGCACGCACCTTGTGATAAACACGCATTTCACGATAGGCAGAGTCTGTATTCATGTGGTAAGTTACCAAACGCAGTGTATCACCATGCATAAAAAGACTGTCACCCTGAGAATAGTCTATAGCAACGGCACGTTGGGTAGCAATGGCATTACCGGTTAGCTCATTATAAAAACAGTAATTGCCGGTAAGCATATTCTTATTCACCGTATCATTCATCTGTACGTTATCGAAAGCTTCACCATAACCCAGCTTGCGGTCATAAAAAAGACTGTCTCCGGTAAGTTTCCTGCCTTCATTAGTCAAAATGGAACGGTCTAACAGCTCTGCTTGCTCGGATACGGTATTGTATTCTCCACGCTCCGAATAGATATGGTTCTTATCACTGACTATATCGGAAGGTCCCAGAATCGTAGCGATTTTGGACTCCGTACTGTACTTTAACGTATCGGAAGTCAGGACAAACTTCGGATTTACCAATTTCACTTCATGGTTGAACACTGCCAGTTTGGTTGCCGGGCTGTATTCTCCCCATTCGGAAGTCAGGACATTTTCTTCATCGGTCAGCGTACCGCCGTCAAAGTAATATCCTAAATTATACAGACGGTCATAGTTCAAGCTATCCGTAGTAAGTTCCGTATTGCGGTTAATCATACGGACATTCTCACGCAGCATGGCAAGCTGGGACATACCGTCATAATACAAATAATCACCGTATATGAACAAAGTGTCTCCCTGCTCCATACGAACATTACCGAATGCTTCCACAGAGTTAATTTTCTCGTAAATCAAAGCACTGTCACAAAACATGTACATACTATCGTGCTTCATCCTGACCGAGCCAATCAGCACCTGCACATCAGGGCGCAACTGCTGATCCGCCTGCGCCTCATCGGCATAAAGCAAATCCACACGTTTCTTTTTCTTGTCAGGCTCACTTTTCCTGTCCTGCGCGCTCAACAAACAAACGCCGAACAAACATACCAAACCAAATATCAGTCTTTTATCCATCCCGGATACTTGAATGTACAGTTTCTCCAATTTTCGTTGATGCGAACGTAAGTGTGTTTCTGCTTTTCACGAATCCACTTGTCCAGCATCTCATCCCGACGTTTCTCCAGAACAATCTCTTTCAGGTTCTGGTAGTCATCGGCAACGGTAGCCTTATGTCCATTGGTACGGCTCTTCAACTTCACGATGACACATTCTTCTTTTCCGGTTTTCTGCGGAATCATGGTAAATGCCTCAGAAATCTCGCCAACTTTCATCTTGTCTACCACTTTTGCAATTTCAGGCGGCAGCTCCTGCATCTCGAATTTGGAGGTATTGGTATTGGGGTTAGGCAGCAAACCGTGATTATTGCGTGTATCTTTGTCTTGTGAAAGCACCGATGCCGCTTCCTCAAAAGAGAACTTCCCGTTACGAATATCATCGGCTATAGAGTCCAGACGAGCCATACCTGCTGTCAAAGATTCTTCCGGGATATGCGGTTTCAGCAATATATGACGGGTTTTAATACGGTCTCCACGCTTCTCTATCAGCTGAATGATATGAAAACCATATTCGGACTCCACTATTTTAGAGACCTTATTGGGGTCTTGCAAGTTGAAAGCAACATTGGCATATGCCGGATCCAGCATACCACGTCCGGAAAACTCGATTTCGCCACCGCGAATGGCAGAACCACGGTCTTCCGAATACATACGAGCCAACGTAGAGAAACTGGTCTCACCCTTTGTTATACGGTCGGTAAAATCGCGCAAGCGTTTCTTTACGTTTTCTATTTCTTCCAAAGGTACTTTCGGCTGCTGGGTAATTATCTGCACCTCCACCTGCGTCGGTATATAGGGAATACTATCTTGCGGCAGATCTTTGAAATAACGACGCACCTCGGCCGGCGTAACTTTGATTTCACCAACCAGTTTCTGCTGCATCTTCTGTACTTTCAACCCTTCACGGGCATTTTCCCGCAATGTTTCACGAATCTGACTGGAAGTTTTATTGAAGTATTCTTCCATCTTTTCACGTGAACCGATATTGCTGATATACATATTTGTCATATAATCCACACGCTGGATGACTTCGGATTCGGAAACTTCAATACTGTCAAGTGCCGCCTGATGCAAGAACAGCTTTTGTACGGCTATCTCTTCCGGTATCACACAATAGGGGTCCCGGTCGAACTTACGTCCTTCGTACAAAGCGCTCATGCGAGCTTCTTCCACTTCGGACTTTAATATAGCCTCGTCGCCCACTACCCACACGACCTCGTCAATCACATTGTCTTGTCCATAAACGGTAGAACCGGCTAACAGCGTCAAGGCAAATAAAACTACAAACTTAAAGTTCATACACATCTTCATTCTTGGTATCTTATACTAATAATACTTAATTTTATCTTTTTTCTCCGCACGCTGATACAAATCTTCTTTCACCTGCTTCATAAAATTCACCTGCTTCATGTTCAGCATCATATCCTTCACCTGACTACGGGCAAACTCATACGGTTCCTGTTCTCCCACAGCACGATAATCGCTCACATTCAGAAAATAATGAAAAGCCGTATCTTTCAGTTCCACGTGGCGGTTCTTATTCAGATATTCTCCGGCATCGGGCACTTTCAGCGGCATCAAGTCCATCACTTCGGTTATCGGAACCCACTTGTCATAAAAATACTCGTACTTCACGGCATTCTGCAGACTGTATTTTTCCAGATGCTCTACGGCCTCGCGGTTTTCGGTCCTGTACCAACGGCGAACACTGCCCAGTTGAGGGGCTGTGAGGGGAACTTTGATAAACAATCCCTTTATCAAAGGACTCTCCACCTTAAAAAGCTCTTGATGCTTCTCATAATAATCAGCCAGTTCCGTTTCCGAAATTTCTTCAGAAAGAGTTTGGTTTATCAGCGCCTGCTGGTATGCATGCATAATCAACGCCTTCCGGTAATTCTCCACCAGTTTGTTAATCTCTCCGCTGTTGGGAATATTACTT
>OGXM01001079.1_pt1 | contig 15803 bp, 19 predicted proteins | sample 1576271 | NCBI WGS metagenome assembly OGXM01 (sample SAMEA3541579, study PRJEB24748) | human gut metagenome | biome: human gut; feature: human-associated habitat; material: faeces | place: China | collected 2012 | reverse complement strand
ATGACGAATTGCTGCCGCAAGTTTAAGACTATATGACGATAAGCCGTCTGCCTTCGGGTGGGCGGCTTTTTCTTTTTGTGAAAAAGTGTTGACGAGAATTGCGAACGGCATACAATAGAAAGCGAACGATAGATACCACTTTTTACTTTCCTAGGTTTCACATTCCTCTCTTTGATTAGGGCGGACACTCAGTATGAGTGTCTGCCCTTTTTCTTTTTGAGGCTTTCCGCAGATATTTCTGCGTTTATATAAATCCGTTTCAACACTGTTACTCTTTTGAGGAGGGATAACTTAGCATTAGTCTTATTTTGCCATTGGCACGTACTCGCTGCGTTAATGCGTTCCGTAAAAATACCATTTACAGTAAAGGAGAAATACTAATCATGAATACTTCCATGAAAATTTATCTCGTTATGCACAAGTTTTTTGATGAGGACCGCGATGGCAATACTATGCCCGGCGAAGAAATCATCACATCTTTTTCTACAAAGGAGACCGCAGAGCGGTTCGTTCTGAAGTGGAACAATCCTCACAGCCTCCCAAAGCCTTATAACGGGATTTACCTTGGCGAGCTCTACATCAAAGAGCTGACTTTGGACAGTGCCAACATCGACGAAGACCCGCATATCGGCAAAGACTTGGAAGACTACTATTGCCGCAACTATGATGATGAAGAAGATGAAGAGGCTGAGACTGCTCCGTCTAACGACGAGCATATCGATGATGAGGTTGCTGAAGAAATGCCTCCTTATGTTGTTCCCGGCATTATCAAGTGCTCTGGGAATAGCAGCGGTAGCATCAGGCTCTCTTCTTGCTTCGTTGACTTGTACGAAATGCGCGTCTTTAACCCTAAACACTCTTATGTGTACAATTCGACTGATGAGAGCACACGGCTTTCTGTCGTTTTAGGTACTGACCCTGCGGGCGAAGAACTGCCTGTTATTGATGTCGACAACAAAGAAGATGCCGATTACACTGACATTGACTTCTTCGACCAGATTTACTGGATTTCCAGCTATAGCGACATCAACAATTCGAACGCTGCTCTTCGCAAGGTGAAAAACCATGTTGTTGCCAAGTATCTTTCTACTCTGGATGACAACGAAGTCAACATTTCGAAAATCTTTGGCATTCCAGAAAACCCGTTCGACAGAAGCAGTTACATTTTGGATGGTCTTAAAAAGATGTCGGACAAAGAGTTTGGTATGTATTACCAGCTGTTTGAATACTCTCTATTTCAACCCCAAAAAACCAAATAATCTTTTCTGTGAATCAGAACGTACACGCTGCGTTAATGCGAAACTTAGTACCCACAATAAGGTACTTATTAAATACATATCTCAGCCGTGTGTCGCCACGATAGTGCATTAAACATAGATGTTCCCGCCGCGTTCCGCCACGTAAGAGCAATTTATATATAGATACTACTTCAAGAGGGAGGTGCGCTTTGTGCGTATCCATTACATATTTTAGGGCTTGATTGCCCTTTAAGCACCCAAACTCCATAGTTTTATCTAAGGTTGCTTCTAGCTGCAGTATGAAGCAATTTTGAATAGACTGTTGGGTTTGTTAAGCCGCTCGCCTTTTGGCGGGGGGCTTTCTTTTTTTGCAAAAAAGTTGTTGACGACGCTTGCGAACTGCATACAATAGAGAACGAACAATAGATACCAATTATCCTTGCCATTCACATTCCATCCAAAAGGACGGACACTCTCAGAGTGCCTGTCCTTTTTCTTTTTTGGACAAAGGTAAAATTGCGGCATAAGGTTCGCACGTTGAACACCACGATACGGTGATTTGAATAGATATCAACTGCTGTAATCAGCACGTACACGCTGCGTTAATGCGAAACTTAGTGCCAACAAGGTACTTATTAAATATACATCTCAGCCGCGTACCGCCGCGATAGTGCATTAGAACATATAAATCAAAACATTTAATTAAAAGGGAGAAAAAGGTTATGAGCAACATATTTTAGAGATTAAAAAACTTTATCCGCACAAAGATGGTCGAAAAATTCGGCAACTACATCAAAAACTATCCAGAAAAAGACGAGCTAAATAAAAAAGCCAAGGAAATAGGATAGCTTGTCGGAATGGTTGCCAGCTTTGCCATTACAACAGCCTTTAACAAGGGCATATCAGTGTAGTGGAAAGAAATTCTTGGTTACGGCACTATTGGTCTTTTGCTTGTAATAGCATACAAGTTGAAGAAGTATTACAAAAAGCACGAATTTAGTGACGCACAAAAAGTCATTGAGTGCTTCTTGGATGGTGTAGCCATAACAGAGAAGTTAAAAAGAGCTTTTGAAGATAAAGTAAAAGAAAGAATTAAAAGCGCAAAAGATGAAGAATCGGTAGAATCCGAAAATTCATAGAAAAAGAAGTAAAATTACGCTCCGCTTTATGGGGCACGCTATGGAGATAATTTCAAGAGTAGCGCGTCTGCCCCACGAAACGGGGCTTTATTATGAAGAAAAATACCACCACAAAGATTCATGTCGGTATTACCGATAACTATTTCAATGCCCTCTCCAAACAGAACCTACCGATGAGCAGTGCTGCCTGCGAGATTGTGGACAACACAATCTCCAACAGCAAAGGTCCCATCAATTCGCTGGTTGCTGTTGAAGAGGGTTCTGTAAAGGGTATGCTTGCCCTGATTTTTGCTGATTGGGGCAAAGGCATGACCATCGAGCGTCTCGAAGAAAGCGTTCAGCTTGGTTCCCGCCACACTGATGAGGGTCCTCTGTGCATCCACGGCGTTGGTTTGAACAACTTCCTGCTGGTCGCCACTCGCAACAAGTACCCGTGGTTTATCGCCACGCGTAAACCGGGCGAGAAGACCTACCATCGCATCGACGGTCCTTTCTCCACCACGATGGAGATTACCGAGCAGAAGGAAATTCCTCTGGAGAACATCGTGATGCGTGATGCCTACAAGAGCCTCGGTGCCCCGTCCACCATCATCTATGTTGAGATGGACAAGAGCACGGCGAGCACTATGCTCACCACCTCTGGCACTTGCTCTCCCAGCTTGGTTCGCAACACCAATATCATTCGTCGCTCTCTTGCAGAGCACTTTGGCGTCAAGTACCGCAATTACTTGGCACCCGATGATTCCGGTATTGCACCCGCCCGCATTCTGATTCCCGATTATCAGATGGCGAACGGCAAGGTTTGCGATGTCTTTGTGAAGCCAATCTTCCCGCGTTACAAGACGAAGGAGGATACCCGCTACATCAATGTCGATTACGATGGTCACACTATCCCGTTGACCGTTGATGTCGGTTTGATGGACATCGTTGCCACCCAGAAGGGCGCTGTCACGGGCGGTTACAGCCTGAAGCACTACTATCAGGGCAACATGGCAACGCAGGGCGTTGACATCCAGCTCGGCAACCGCGTCATTGCAACTGCTCAGTTGGATACCATCTGGGACCGTGCCCGTCATCCGTCCTTCAACCATTTTGTTGGTACTGTTGCCATCGATATCTCTGACCTGCCGCGCGGATTCTTGAACACGTTGCCCAACAAGTCCAACATCGACTTGAGCGATAATGGGTGGCGTGCTATCTTCGACGCTATCAAGTCTGAGGTATCTCTAGTTGAAGACTCTTCTTGCCCTCTTGAGGTCTATGCAAAGAAGTTTGCGGAAAACCTTGAGAACAGCACCGGCAACAAGGTTGAGCTGCAGTTCCCCGTGTATGCCAATCGTACGCGTATCGATGTTCTGGAGTATCTGGACAATGACCATTGTGTCATCCACGACTTCATGTCGGCTACCGCAAACCTGAAGGCTGTCGCAGAGCTTCGCACGCACTGGGATGGCATGGTTGCTCAGGGCTGCCAGCCTGTTTCTGCTACCATGTACTGCCCCAAAATCGGTCCGATGCTCAAGCACACCTGCGATGAGCTGAATACCCTTATTCAGTCCATGAACGATAAGGATTTTAAGGATGCCTGGGCTGCCGCGAAGGGAGATGTGGCAAAGATGCCTCATTACAGCTTTGCTGTTGAGGTTGACAAGAATATCCCCGACAAAAAAGCCTAACCAATAAAGTCACTAGCCGCCTGCTTTTCGGAGCAAGCGGCTTTTTGTGTAATTGATTATTTTTACGAAATGTGGTATAATACAAGCGCCGAGAGGAGGGCTTGTGCAATGAAAGAGCAAAGATATTCCGACCACGAAATTATCTATATGCAGGTCCGCCTGTACCACCTCGCCTGTGAAAAGTGGGATGCAACACCAAAAGAAATTCTTGCAATTTTTAAGAAAAACAATTTGTTCTTGAAAATTAAAGAATGCTATGATTCGTTTCATCTCTACGGCGACGAGGGTGTCCTTGAGGACCTCTTCCAAATGATAGAAGGGGAAAAGCCAAAATGGAAAACAAAGTAATTCTCTATCATACGAGTTATTGTGTAGTAAATGAACCGAATCTTGAATTGTGCAGTGACAATCGAGATTTCGGTAAAGGCTTTTACCTCACATCTTCTTACATTCAAGCACGACGATTTGTTAAAACATCTTTAAGAAAAGCAAAGATAGAGAAATTCATTGACGAGAAGAAAACCACCGGATATATCAACAAATTTGAGTTTGATGTCACACTGTTGAAACAGCTAAAAACACATGAATTCGCAGAAGCAAATCGAGAATGGCTACATTGTGTCGTCGCACATAGACGTCGCGATGTATTTCAAGAACTAATTCCCATGTATATGCCATATGATATAATGATTGGCAAAATTGCTGATGACCGTACAGGTCCAACAATTTTCACCTATATCAATGGGCAATATGGCGAAATTGGTTCTGAAGAAGCAGACAGTCTGTGCTTGCACTTTTTAATTCCAAACAAGTTTGAAGACCAGTGGGTATTTCGCAGCGAAAGCGCCATATCTCATCTGAAGTTTTTGGGGAGTGACGAAGTATGTCTACTTTAAAACAATATCAACAGAGCCTTAGCGTAGACAATGTTCTTGCCATGACCATTGAAGACTTGTCTAAAAAGTATAACATCGAATATTCCGATATGTGCGCACAATTTCTTGAAAGTGATGTGGCGCAAAAGCTATCCGAACCAGATGATACTCTTTGGGCATTTGGTCCTGCTTCCATCATCGAATGGTATGAAATCGAACAGCGAAGCAAAAAAGACTCTCCCGACACACCGCAATAAACCCATTCACGCCGTCTGCCATTTGGTAGACGGCTTTTTCTTTTTGCCTCAAAATATTTTGTTGCAGAAACTTGCGAATTGAGTAAAATTAAATTTATCGAAAGGATGTGAGCCACCTTGAAGCGCATCGAAACATTACTCGAAAAAATTTCCAGCACAGGACTTATTCTTTATATAGCCGGTATCATCAGCCTTATTGCTTGCGCTATTGCTACTGTTGTGAAAGCTATGACATGGATAGATATGCTCCATTATGCAGGGTGCATCTTTGGATGTGGCTTCGCATTGATGGCAGTTGGCGCTATTGGGCTTGCTCTTATTGGCAAGGCGGAACGCAAACGCTTAGCAAAGAAAAACTGAGAGGAGAGCGCAAAAGTGCAAACACATAGAAAAGCTGTTTCATTCGCAGCTTTATTGATGGCAACCTCTGTGCTTCTCACGGGCTGTGCATCTCAAGAAATTCAAGCTCGCAAAGCAGCCATTGCCGCAGCATCTGCGACACAGCCGAAAGAAACACCCGCTCCTACGCCGAAACCGACTGCTGTACCTATTGACCGTTGGTCGTTGCTTGATAATCTTCCGGATTTTGCTGTTGGAACACTTCCTGCACCTATTATTACATGGGTGGATGGCTTGCCGCTTGGCGAAAACCCGCTGACATATGAGGACGGTCAGCACATTGACGGCTTGTTCTCTAATGCAAGTGGGGGAAGCATCCAGCTTTCCGATGTTTCTGTAGAAGACCTCAAAGACACTCCTGTCAATGTTCGCATGAACATGACACTATCTGTTCTGGACGATACTGCTACTCCTACAAGTAATTCTTCTGATGCTTCTTCTGATACGAGCGTTACAGATTTCTGCCTGCATACAAAAGGCTCAGACGGAGGACAGGCGTTCTACTACCAGATTGGATATAACGGCAACTACCCGATGGATATTCTCAATGGTGCTTTAGCGATTGAAAATAATCTGACATTTGGGGAAGCCTTTGACAATGGTTTGTATTACTCCTCCGCAACGCCGGACGAATTTGCGGGATATCCGGAAGAGGGAACACCAAAAGACCAAATCAATTTCCTATACTCTACATTTGGCACACCATCTGGTTTGTACTGGACCGACAATGTAGATGGAGTACAGTATGGGTCATTTGAAGAATTCCGCGATGCAGAATATGACAAAGACAACGGAGCCAAACACTTCTATCTTATCTGGAATTTCGAAAAATGTACAATTGCTGCTGCCTGCTCTGACGATTTTAGTAATCCGGATGTTCTCGGCACCACCATCAATGAAATCTATGAATTCCCGATTCTTACCGGCACTGACTATGTCAAAGAAAGCACCAATAACTTCTTCTGGGGCTATCTTGGCTATGGCGATGCTCCTATCCGCTTAATTGGTCTATACGCAGAAGTTCCTGCTTCAAAAGTTCCTGTAATTGAAACGGAACCTGCATCAGAATCAGCAGCGAATGCAGAAACACAATCCAATAATGACGATTCGGTAGCTGAAGCCACACCTGACAGTGAAAATGCGGATTCCGCAGCTGATTCCTCTTCTGAGGTTACGGAGGGCAATGCGGCTTCTTCCAAATCAGAAACAACATCCAGCACAACCTAAAATAAATCCTTGCGTATCTGTGCGAACTGCATATTATGGTAAGTGTACTACAGATACCAAGCAAAACACTATTTAGTTTTCACAGTTCTGAACTTTTGGCAGACTTCCCTAGTAATAGGCAAGTCTGCTTTTTGTTTGAAATTGAACTCTAAAACGCACTTTGTTGCATCTGAAAAGTACAAATTTTATGTTTTTAGGAGTGTAATAGCATGGACAAAACAACTGACAACGCATACCTCGAAACTCTCGGCGCTGTAGACTGGGATACTTTCTATCAGGAAAAGATGGCACTTCAGAACATCACCGATTACCTGCATCGAAACAAAGAGCAGGAAAACGGCATGTTTGGTCGCGCTGCCAACTGGATGGAAGGTATCCTCACTATGATGGACAATCTCGGCGATGCGGCAGAAGACGAAGGCGATTTCGTGTACCCGGAGCGTGACGAAAATGACCGCTGCCTCGATAATCGCTTCAACGATGTTCTTGACCGCTCACCGGATGCTGCAATGTAAGCCGCGAAAAGGAACCGCATTATGCGTATCCAAAGAGACTGCACATTAAAAAGCACCAGCAACAACGACAAACGACTTCAGTATGTACTGGGGCGCAAAGGAAAACTTCACATTAGCAACGGACAGCCAATGGTGTTTGTTGTTGGTGATGCTGAAACTCAATGTAAGTTAACAACCGCACCGATTCAGCGTATCGGCATCGTCGGAGGCAACATTCTTGTGAAAACCGTAATCGGTACAGAGTATGTCTTCGATATGCACTAACACGCACATCTATCCACCGCAGTTGTTGTTTCTGTAAAAAGAACTTCAACTGCATTTTTTGTTTCATTACCGAAGGAGGGTAAACTCATGAATCTTATTCAGTATGCGTCTAAAAAAGAGCGTGTTCATGTTGAGCAAATCATCCGTGAGCAGCCTGTTCTGAAAGACGCTGACAATGTGACAATCAAAACAATCTCCGTACGCAAGAGCCTCGGCCTGACGATGGATGTCTTTGCACCTGCCGCAGTTTCCGATGAGCCGCTGCCGGTCCTCGTCGACATTCACGGCGGCGGGCTGATTGCGGGGCGGAAAGAGCAGAACCGCAACTTTTGCATCCGAATGGCGCAGAACGGCTATCTGGTGTTTGCTCCCGACTATCGTCTCGTTCCCGAAACGAACATTTTTGGACAGATTTCGGATGTTCTGGAAGCTCTCACTGTCATCGAAGACCGTGCCTCGGAATTCGGTGGCGATGTGCGGAACCTGTTCATCGTGGCTGACAGTGCCGGTGCTTTCTTGGCATCTATGGCAGTCACTGCGATGCACAATCCTGCAGAGATGCAGCCAGTCATCAGCCGCCTTGACAGACATATTCCTCATAAAGTACAGACGCTCCGCGTGGGTGCTATGGCGTTCCAGAGCGGGATGTTCTATATCTACAAAGGAAAGGTTGGTCTGTTGGCTGACAGCTACATGGAGAAAGACTGGCGCAAAAAAGACTACGCCGCCGTTATCCAGCCGGAATTCTACTCCAAGCTGCTGCCCCAGTGCTTCCTCTGCTCTGGCAAGGATGACTTCTTAAAGAAGCAGACAATGCAGTTTAACGAGCTGCTCGAAAACGACAACCGTACTCACAGGTATGTGTTTAGCAACGACAAGGGAGCCGACCACGCTTATGCTGCACTCCATCCGGAAACGGCATGGGGCGAAATGGCAAGCACCGAAATGTTGGTCTTCTTTTACCGCTGCAAACGTTGAGAGGGGGAAACTCTATGACACGCGAAGAGTATATCAAAAATCTGAAGAATCAAGGCAAAGTCACTGTCAAAGACCTTGCTGAGCTTCTTACATTCACGCTCGATAAAAGCAACGAGCTGATGTTTGAGGATGACCATGTTGAAGTTCACATCCCCATCAACTTCGATGTCGACAAGGTTTTTGGCTTTGATGTCTGCAAAACCGACAATGGCGATTGGGTCAACCTGTATCTTAGCTGGCATCCGAACAAAGATGCCTATGATACCAAAGTCAAAATGTACCTGTACTATTGCAACAACTCCACCGATGACGATGATTTCGAGCTGGAAGTTGCTTTGACATGGGACCAGCACAATGCGATTCTGCAGCGACTTACAGAACAGTATGAGAAAGCCTATGACTCAACCATCGAGATGGACTGGGATGAGTACCTTATTGACAGTGAGGTAGACGATTATCCAAACGAAGACGAGGAGGAATAACTTGTGAATATCAACCACTATGCGCTTCGAAAGGAGCGTGAGATACAGAAATTCATCAATAAACTGCCGCCACTCAATGCGGCGGCCGCAGGGGTGGGGAATGATAAGCGAATCACCCACCACATCCTTACGGGCTATCACAACAACCATCTTCCTATCTCAGTTTTTGTGCCAAAGCATAAAGAAGATGGGGAAAAGTTTCCTGTTATCATCGACATTTACGGTGGTGGATTTGTTGCGGGACGAAGCGAACAAAACAAGTGCTTTGGTGCATGGTGCGCCGAGCACGGGTATCTGACCTTTATTCCGGAATATACTCCCATCCCCGAAACGAACCTTTTTGGGCAAATCGGAGATATTCTCAAGGCATTTGAGGCTATCGACCGTATCGCCGACAATTATGATGGCGACAAATCCAAGATGTACCTTGTGGGAGATGGTGCAGGTGCGGCACTTGCGTGCTTGACCTACGCTCTCATTTGGAATCCGGTTTCCATGCGTCATTTAGATGACGAATTGCCGTTCAACATTCCTCAAAATGCAAAATTTTCCTTTCGGGCAATGTGCCTGCAAAATGGAATCTTTACGCTCACTGACGGAAAAACAGCAGCTATTACACCGTATCTCATGGAAAAAGATTGGAAAAAAACGAGCTATGCACCTTATGTATCTCCCAAAACATATGCCAAAATGCTCCCGCCGTGCTTCCTTGTGACCGGTATTTCCGATTCGCAAAAAAAAGATACGAAACGGTTCAGCAACTTATTGGCGCACAAACGAATCAAATGTAAGACATATATCACACATACGCCTTTCACCAAAGAGAGCTTCGCTGCCAGATACCCCGAAAAGCCCTATTCTGAGGCTGCCAATCTGGAAATGTTGAAGTTTTTTGAAAAAATCTAGCAAAGAAAGGAGCCATCGTAATGGCTATCTACCAAACCCGAAATTGCATTTGTGCGGTCCAGTGGGACCCCGAAGACAAGCAGAGCCTTGAAAACATCAAAGCACTTGTGAAAGATAACCCCCGTCTCGGCTGGAAAGTCAACGATAATATTCTCTCCAATAATGTCATCATCTGTAACTGCTTTGGTCAGCAAGAACTGTGCCTCCATCCCTACCACTATCTCGTTGAAGGTAAAAGAGACAGCCTTTTCAGTGTACCGCCTGAGACCTTCGAACTTATCTATGAGCTTGATAGTGGTACTGCCTATCAGCGGCATTAAAGGAGAATGCTATGGCAAAGAAATACCTTGGCATCGTTCTGACAACGCGCCGATACGATATGTACCGCTTCGTGGTGTATCAGTATGAAGATACCGCCATGGTGAACACCTGTCCTCTGTGCCAGCTGCTCCGTGCGATTCACGCGTACAGCAGGGAATACATGGAAGAGCAACGCGAGATTCATGGTCATGTGCCGCGTCGCCGTTGGTTCAACCTTGACAATTCCTTGCCGGGTTACGCTCTGCATGAGTACGGGCTTACCCAGTGCGCAGAAATGTCGTTTGAACCTTGCCGCATTCCTCCGACCGCAGCATTTCGCCTAATGGAAGGCGTGAACGCTGCCAACTGGAAGAAGCATATCTGGTTTATTGACGGCGATGTAACGATGTTAGGCTAAAAGTGGTTGCACATTCGTGCGAAGCGATTACAATTAGAACTGTACGATAGATACCATTCACAACGGTTTCCGTCTTACAATTCACAATTCTGTATCCGACAAGCAGACTTCCTTTCACGGGAGGTCTGCTTTTTTATTGTTAGGGAGGAGGGCATTATGCCTGTAACTTACTTTAAGGTTAAACCGGAATCAGCTATGTACAAGAACTTCTTTATCGAAAACACAGAACGGAAAAAGCTCAAAAAGCACATTTCCGAATTCATGAAAAACCATTTTGGCAATGGCAAGCACGAAGTCTGGACAACGCTTTATCCGTCTCTTGTCATGACACTATCATCCGAAAAAGCAAAAGAACTCAGCCACCAGCTTTGTAAAGGAACGCTTGGCGATAGCCAGTATGTCTTTAAAGGCAACAACGGCGACCGGTTTTACCGTTTCAAGAAAAACTCTAAAACCTACAAGCTCTGGAAGGACGAGGTTATGGCTCATATCAATGAGGACAACCTGCGTGCAAATGCTTTTTGGAGATTCGATTTCCCGAACTCCTTTTATGCAGATGCCAACTTGCAAGTGGCAGCCAGCGGAGACCTTTATGGGACCTATTCCGGTGACGAAGGCGATGAGCTGCATTTCCCGAAAGATGTCACAGTGATTTCCGAAGCAGAATATCAGAAAGCATTTCAGTAAAAACACAAAAATCCAACCCAAGAAGGAGAGAAAACCATGAACGACAATTACACTATCAATATCAATGCCATGTGGAAACTCAACAACACCATCGGCAAAAGGCTCGAATGCGTTGATGCCGAACGCGCAAAAAAGCTGAGGCAGAAGAAGCAGCGCCGTGACAAGCGCAAAAACAGCTTTCGTGCAGCCAAGCACCGTTATGAGCTCTGCAAAGCTACGGGTACATGTGACAAGAAGAATGCCCCGTCTCGGCTGCGTAAAGGCTTCTCCGGTGGTTCTTACCACTACGATGCCCTCAGCCATTACAGCAACTGCAAAAACAAGGCACCCGCCAAGACGTTTTCCATTTCTACTTACCGCCGCGAATGCGAGGTAAAGGACAAGATGGCGGAATACGCCTATTATCCCATTCAGGATGAGTGTTTCTACGGCTACGAATATCCCGACGAAGGGATGACGTTTTACGAAGACCTCAAGGAGTTTCTGCGGGTTCACTGCCTTGCTTCTGAGGAAGAACTTTCCGACTGTGGAATTGTTGAAATGATGACCATTGCCTACGCGCTCGGTGGCGAGAAGCAGCTTGGCATCAATGCGTATGATGTCACTCGAACCGTTTACCACTATGACGATTGGGGTGACCCGCACGCCGTGAGGGAATGTCTCCCGCTCTGCCATACCGCGCACACGCTGCTCGGTCGCGGCAATTCGCTCATTCCCGACTGGGACGACTGCTGGAACGATATTGGACGCTACTACTAATCTCATATTCACCGCTATCCTTTGTGGGTGGCGGCTTTTTCTTTTGTGGAAAGCTGCCCTTGCACATCTGTGCGAATCGGATAAGAACCTGTCGGTTGGCGGACAACGATAAAGTCAGTCATTAAGGGTGAGGAACAATGCTGCGGCGTTGTACTTGCTCCCCCCTAAAATTTTTATTGCAAATTATTGCGAACTGAATAAAATCATGGTTGTACGATAGATACCATTAAACCCGGAAGGTCTCTTTCGCACAATTCATAGTTCTGTGAGCAATGTGCAGATTTATCTTCGGATGAGTCTGCTTTTTGTTTACACCAATTTCTAAAAAGGAGTGTATTAAAATGACTAACGCAAATGAAATGGCACAGAAAGGCTTCGACACAGGTTTCACCGATGCCAATGACAACGAACTTCATGTGGGTGACTATGTCCGTATCTGCGGCCATATTGGAAAAATCGTTTTTTCCTGTGGTTTCGGGCAGCGTGAACTGGACGGTCGAGGTGACGGGATTGACCAGCCGGAGAATCGGCTGTCCGGCCTGCACGCGTTCGAAATTATCGACGTACTTGCGCTCGACGACCCCGGCGAACGGGGCCTTCAGGCGGGTGTCCTTCAGCAGGTCGAGGGTGTTCTCGTAGGTCGAGCGGGCCTGCGCATAGCGCGTCGCGGCCGCTTCGGCCTCCTGCCGCGACACCGCCTCGTGCTCCAGCAGCCGCTGCATGCGCTGCTGCTGCGAGCGGGTCTCCTCGAAGGCCGAGCGGGTCGCCGCGACCTGCAACTCGATGTCCCGGGGGTCGAGTTCGGCGAGCAGCTCCCCCTTCTTCACGCCCGCGCCCTGCGAAACGGGCACGTCGAGGACCTGCCCCGCCACCTTGAAGGCGAGGTTCACAGCGTCGTCGGGAGTAGCCATGCCGGCGAAATCCTTGTCGATAAGTCCCGCGCCGGCAGCCGTCGCCACCTTCACGGGGCGTACCACCGCAGGTGCGGGCGTCTTGCGGGAACACGCCCCGGCAAGCAGGGCGATCGCTAAAATGGGGATGATTCGCATACGAAAAAAGTTGACACCGTTTCCGGCGTCAACTTTCATACCAGCGTCCCGCAGGATGCCCCTACGGACGAATATCGCGACAGTTCTTTTTAGAGGTGATGGTTCCGTCGTCCAGCACGACAAGCCCGTTATCGGCGCGGAGCATGGTTTTCATCGTCGAGGCGTCGATGTTGTAGCACCGCACCTCCACCGTGCCGAACTCGTGCCACGTGACGCCGTAAAGCGGATCGGGCGTCAGGCAGACCACGTGCGCACCCTCCTCACGGGCGCGCTCCGCAAGCCGGGCCATGCGCCGTGCGCACGAACGCGGCAGGCGGTCGAAAGCCGTGACGCAGAGCATGTAAACCCGCCCCGGCATCGTCAGCACCTCCTCCGTGGCGTCGCCCTCGGCGTCGCGCAGGGCGAATTCGCTCACAAGAGGTCTCACGGCCGGGACTTCGCTCGTGGTGCGGGTGTCGACCCACTCCCACTTTTCGGCATCCTGCCACTCGGTGTCTTCCAGCGAGAACTCGCGCTCGCGGCCCGTCCGCCTGTTGCGGTATACCAGCACGGTTTCCGACTCGCCCGGCTCGACGACGGGAGCCTGCATCGCCTCGCGGATATTGACCCCGACCTTATAGGGCAGGAAATCCACGAGCGGCAGGTGAATGTAACAGTAATAGCCGAGGTACATCGCCAGAAAGAAGAACGTGCAGGTAAGCACGATCTCCAGCGGTTTGAAGGCGAAAATCTTGTCGGGCCGGTAACGCCACCACACCACGAAGGCCATCGGCAGCAGCACGACGTTCTTGACGAAAGTCTCCCACGGGGTAAGTTTCAGCGCCTCGCCGAAGCACCCGCAGTCCTCGACGGGGATGAGCGTGGCGCTCAACAGCGTCAGCAGCGTGAAGAAAACCATCGACAGCACGGCGAAGATCGAAATCAGCCGGATACGGACCTTGAACAGCAGCATGCAGCCCATCATCAGCTCCGCGCCGCACAGCCAAATCGAAAAGACCATCGCCCCGGGCTGCAGGTAGTCGAGTCCGTAGATCGAAAGGTACTCGTTGACCTTCAGCGCCGTGCCCCACGGATCTATCACCTTCGTGAAACCCGAAACGATGAACGTGCAGGCGAGGATCAGCCGGCAGACGTTGGCCGCGATTTTGAAAGTCCGGGTCTTTCTCATCGCGCGTCGAGTATCGGGGCCAGCACGGCCCGTATTTTTTCGAAATTATGTTCGGGCGAACCCATCGCCCCCGACGGATCGCTGCAATCGACCACACGCAGCGAATCGTCCTTCGCCGCGGCGGCGAGGTACACCTCGCGCACGCGCCGTTGCAGGTCGAGAGCGTCTTCGTGAATGTCCCGGCTGCCTTGCAGGTAGTCGCGGTCGTCTCCCTCGCGGACCTCCGTGAGCTTTCGTTCGGTGAAGGCGAACGGCACGTCGAGGAACAGCGACAGATCGGGGCGCGGCAGGTCGTTGTAACCGAATTCCAGGTCCAGAATCCACTGCGCGAGGCGGTCGCGCCGCTCGCCGGCAGGTAGTTTCGCACACTGGAAACCCACGTTCGAATAGACGTAACGGTCGAGGACCACGGCTTTGCCTTCGGCGATCCACGCCCGGATCTGCGGGCCGGCCGCCGCCCGGTCGCCCGCGAAGAGCAGGGCCACCAGATAGGGGTCGACTTCGTTCACGCCGCCGAATTCGCCGCGCAGAAAGCGGGCGATCAGTTCGCCGTAGACCGGCGCATCGAAACGCGGAAAATGAACGTATTCGCTCTCCACGCCACGTTCTGCGAGCAACTGGCGCAACATCCGGATCTGGGTCGACTTGCCCGCTCCGTCCAAGCCTTCGAGTACGATGAACATAGGTAGTAGTTTTTAATTTTCAGTTGCGCAGCATCTTCACGGCCCGTTCGACCCCGGCGGCCAGCGCATCGGCCTCCGCAAGCGTATTGTACAGTGCGAACGAGGCCCGGCACATGCCCGTCGTCCCGTAGTGGTCCATCACCGGCTCGGCGCAGTGCTGGCCCGTGCGGACCGCAATGCCCAGCTTGTCGAGAATCATCCCCATATCATAGGGATGCACCCCCTCGACATTGAACGAGAGAATGGCGCACTTGCCGGGCGCCGTGCCGTAAATCCGCAGTCCGCCGATCCCCTCCAGCCGCTCCGTGGCGCGGTGCAGCAGCGCCTCCTCGTGGGCTTCGATCTCCGCAGGGTCGAACCGCTGCATGAACTTCACCGCCTCGCCCAGTCCGATGGCGCCCACGAAATTGGCCGTTCCGGCCTCGAATTTCAGCGGCACGGGGGCATAGGTGGTCTTCGCGAACGTCACCGTGTCGACCATGTCGCCGCCGCCCATGAACGGCGGCATCCGTTCCAGCAGTTCGCGCTTGCCGTACAGCACGCCGATTCCCGTCGGCCCGTAGAGTTTGTGGCCCGAGAAGGCGTAGAAGTCGCAGTCCATCGCCCGGACATCGACCCCGCCGTGAACCACGCCCTGACAGCCGTCGACAACGACAACGGCCCCGACGGCATGCGCCGCTTCGACCACCGTCCGCAGGTCGGGCCGCGTGCCGAGCGTGTTGGACGCCCTCGTCCATCTTTGTACCAAGAGTACATGTAGAGAGAGACATGGTCTCACCACGC
>OGXM01001075.1_pt1 | contig 15821 bp, 18 predicted proteins | sample 1576271 | NCBI WGS metagenome assembly OGXM01 (sample SAMEA3541579, study PRJEB24748) | human gut metagenome | biome: human gut; feature: human-associated habitat; material: faeces | place: China | collected 2012 | reverse complement strand
TCTGCTGTACGAAATCCTTATTGACCTTGCCACCGTCCAGCTCAATGGGTAGAACAATATTTTCATACACATTCAGCACCGGAACAAGATTATATGCTTGGAACACAAAGCCGATTTTCCTGCGGCGGAAGATGGTCAGCGCTTCCTCCTTCAGGGAGAAAATATCCTGTCCGTCCACCATGACCGTGCCGCTTGTAGGGCGATCCAGCCCGCCCAGCATGTGCAGCAGCGTGGATTTGCCGGAGCCGGATGTGCCGACAATTGCAACAAATTCGCCCTTCTTTACACTTAAATCAACTCCATCCAATGCATGAACTGCGTTTTCACCGGAGCCGTAAATCTTCGTCAGGTCATTTGCCTGTAAAATATTCATAAACTCGTACCTCCATTAAAAAATCTGTATGCAGGGTTTTATGTTCCTGCATACAGATCATATCACACAATTCTTTCCACAATCTTTCAAGACGGAGTTCAATTCTAACAGTTTTGTAAGATTTCAGCTTGTCTCGGAAGAAATACAGAAAAAGTGGAGCCTTTTCCCGGTTCCGAGGTCAGTTTGATGTACCCACCCTCCCCGGAAATAATCTCCCGTGCCAGATACAGGCCGATGCCCACGCCCTCATTTTCCCGGACGGCTTCCGAACGATAGAAGCGGGAGAAGATCTTCGGCTGTTCAGATTCTTCAATACCGATGCCCGTGTCCGTCACATCAATACGGGTAAAGAGTTCATATTCTGCTGCGGAAATCGTCATGCTGCCGGAGGGCGTGTATTTGATAGCGTTGTCCACCAAATTGCCCAAGGCTTCTGTTGTCCATTTGGGGTCGCAGCAGGCAGAAGAAGTTGTTTCAGAGATTTGCAGTACCAATCCCTTTTGTTTTGTCTTGGAACCATACTGAGCCGCAATACCGTCCAGCATCGGTTGAACAGACTCCTGCCTGGGTGATAGGGTCAAAATCCCATTTTCCAGCCGGGACAACTTCACCAGAGAATCAATTAAGAAACGCAGTTTCTCTGTCTGCTGATGGATGGCTTCCACATTGGAGTGCATATCCCCGGGCAATTCTTCCTCTGCAATCAATTCGCTGTAAAGCAGAAGATTGGCAATGGGCGTCTTGGTCTGGTGGGAAATATCGGCAATCAGCGTTTTGATTTTATCTTTCTCGATGGTCACATTCCGGGCGGAAATAGCGGAGGAGGATAGATAGTGGGCAAATTTGGTTTCCAGAGCCGATAAGCGGCTTTCATCAAAATTTGTTTCGGAGTAAGTCCCCTCGACGGCAGCATCCAGCATCTGATCGATTGTGTCCATCGTCTTTTTGGTTCGGCGGTAGTTTGCATAAATTGCAAGTGCCGCAGCCAGAACGCAGGAAAATTCCAATATTACAATCCAATTATCCATGCTTCTTTCCCCACATATAGCCGATGCCGTAGACCGTCTGGATATAGTTCTGCGCTCCCAGCTTATCCCGAAGCCGTTTGACAGTCACAGACAGGGCATTTTCATCTACATACTCCGCTCCATCCGTCCAGATGCGGTCGATCAGATCGCCACGGCTCATAGCGTTGCCCTGATTTTCCACCAGCAGACGAAGGAGCTTTTGTTCTGTTTTGCTGAGTTCTACGTTGGCACCGTCTGCGGAAAACTGCATCTGGTCAAAGTCAAATACAAAACGGTCAATTTGAAAAGTCTTTGCAGGGACAGAAACCGCATTTTTTCGTAGCTGCGTATTGACCCTCGCCCGCAAAACCGACAGAGAAAAGGGCTTCGTGATGTAATCATCTGCACCCTGTTCCAGCCCAACTACAATATCCATATCGGTATCATTGGCAGTCAGCAAAATCACCGGGCGCACCGGGGCGGCGGCTTTCAGCTCTTGCAAAAAATCCAGCCCACTGCCGTCCGGCAGATTGATGTCCAGAAGCACCAGTAATACGCTGCCGCAAGCTAACTGTTCCCGTGCGGTCTTCAAATTCAGGCAGGAAACGACTTGGCGGTTTTCAGACTTCAAAGCACGGCATAATCCTTGATTTAAGCCTGTATCATCTTCTATGATTAAAATTTGTTCCATTTAATTCTCCAATCTATACTATTTTTCGCTCAATACCACCAAGGCAATTCCAACCAGAAGTTATCCAGAGCCAGCTTTTCCGTGGACTTTGCCCTGCTCTCTGACAGGTGGAAGTGCTTCGCTGTTTCGTTCAAGGGATGGAGTACATCGTCCTCAAAGCCAAAACGATACCAAAGGTAAGCTTTATCTCGTTCCTCAATCATTTGCAGAGCTGTATGGATTTCTTCGTGAGTTTCCTTGGCGATGAAAATCTGTTCCGGGTTCTGTATTCTGGAATCGGCTATAAATTCATGCCGTCCCTTGTTTTCGCCCTTTTTGACCTCATCCAGACGGATAATACAGTCCAGATTTTTGGCTTCAAAGGTGGGATTCTGCCTGCGGATGTAGTCCAGCATGGCGTTATGAATAGCCGGGGCAGCATAGGTCAGGAACTTGTTCCCGTAGTCGGGTTGAAAGCTGCTTATGCAGCCCAGAAGCCCCAAGGAACCCTCCTGCACCAAATCGTTCAGTTCAATGCCGAGGGCAGCGTTCAGCTCCCGCTGTGCGCTCCATATTTCATATGCCGTCTTTCGGATGAATCGCAGATTGTTCTCTACAAGGGCATTTTCCGCCCATTTGTCGCCGCCCTGCGCCGCAATACAGAGTTCTTCGTTATTCTGTGGTGTCATCGCTTTGTCCCTGTGATTCCGGCTGTTGCAGAGTCGTTTTCAAAAGGTCAACCAATGACTGGTTGAAGTTCAGCAATGCTTCCTGATTGACATAATCCATACCGGAAACACTGCCCGTGACGGCATCTGCAACAGCTTCCGGCGTAATGGTCGGAACGGGCGTATCCTGTCCCTTGGTCAGCTCGGTAAACATCCTCTCAGTGGTTTCCTTGCTGATTGCCTTGGCTGCGGCCAAATCGCTGCCTGCTTCTTTCTTGATTTCCTTAACCACCGTCATAAAGGTGTTCTGGATCGTAGTCTGGTCAGCCTGATAAGCGGGAACTTTCATAGCATTGGCGGTTCTTGCTGCCTGTACTGCGGCACTGGTTTTGTTTATCCCCAGCAGCATGGAACTGAGGGTAGCATACATCTGATTTTGTGCGGCATATCCTCCTGCAAGGGTATCATCCATATACTGTGCAATCATATAAGTAACCGTGGCAAAGCGGGGATTTTCAAGCAGACGGTTGACTACATCATTGTTGACCTTTCCGGTATAAAGATTCTTTGCAGCTTCAACAGATAACCCAAGCTCTGAAATATCGTAGTTCTTTTTGTCCGGGATTACGGTAGTACCCAAGATAAAATCCGTGGACACATTGAACACTCTGGCGATGCGGATAACGCTTTCTTCGCTCAACTTCTCTGTCTTTCCGCTGAGGAAGCGACTGATTGTGCTTTCATTTACATCAATCCGAAGTGCCAGCTCTCGCTGGGTCATCTTGCGTTCTCTCATCACATCAACGATTCTTTTTCGGACATCGGCGGGTAAATAAGTATCTGCCATTATGCTTCCTCCTCTCTGTCAGCTTTCAGTTTGATATATTTTCCGCTTTTGATGCGGGCATCTGTCGGCTTTTCAGCGTCCTCCGGGATGATCCAGCGGCTTCCTGCCCGCTGTGCGCCCGGTATTCGGTCATTGTTGCAGAGAATACCAACTCTCCGGGGAGAAATGCCCCATTTTTCGGCAACTTCAAATGTAGACAGGTATTTCATATCTGCATCGTCCCTCCTGGTTCATAGTAACTTTAATTATATTCTATTTACGGAACAATATCAACCAATATTGTGTGAACACTGCCGTCCCAAAACTTGCAAAAATGCAAGTTTTCGGGGCGGCTTTTTGCTTTGCTTGCGGATGTGCCTGATTTTTCGGTTGAAAGCGTTTTTCTGCGTATATTCAGGCAGATGAAAAAATCATCGAGAAAAATCAAGGAGGTTATGCAAATGAACATTTTTGAAACAGTCAAGGCGGCGGTCACGGTTAGGCAAGCCGCCGAACACTACGGGCTGAAAATCAATCGCTCCGGGATGATTTGCTGCCCTTTCCACGATGACAGACACCCCAGCTTGAAGCTGAACGAGGATTACTTCTATTGCTTCGGTTGCGGTACTGCCGGGGATGTGGTGGACTTCACAGCAAGGCTGTTTGACATGTCCGCTTATGAAGCAGCGCAGAGACTTGCTGTGGACTTCGGGCTGGACAGGCCGCCGTCCGTGGTAGCACAGGTCAGAAAGCCCCGTCCCCGTGTAAACCAGTTGAAGCAGGACGAGCTTTTCTGCCTGAATGTGCTGTCCGGGTATCTTCATCTTTTGGAGGACTGGAAAGAGCGGTATGCTCCCGAAGCACCGGAAGACGAACTTGATGAGAGGTTCGTGGAAGCCTGTCACGAGCTGGGCTATGTGGAGTATCTGACCGATTTGCTCATTATGAGCGACTACGAAGAAAGGACTGATACGGTCAAGGAACTTTTGACAGATGGAACGATTGCAAAAATGCAAGAACGACTGGACAAGCAGGAAAAGGAGGTGCGCTGCCATGTCAGAGAACAGGAAATTGCCTGATACGAATATGCCGATTTGGTTTGACGGCAAAGCAATCAACGAAGTCATTTTCTGTGAAGAATTTCTCAGGGACTATCCCATGATTACGGTAAATGGAACTTTCTTCACTGTCAATGGCATTGTGAACGATGAAAACAGGCTGAAAAAAGAAATCTATGACCGTATCAAGCTCTATGTGACCAGCAACATTGCAAAGAGGGTCACAAATCTGCTGGATGTAATGCGAATGGAGTGATGTGCCGATGATCTTCTCCTGTACCAAGACCGTATTCATGTGGCAAACGGCACCTATCATTTGGATGGCACATTCAGTGCGGAAAAAGATTACTGCCGCAATCGCTTGCCCGTTTCCTATCAACCAGATGCTCCGCAGCCTGTGACATGGCTGCATTTTTTGTCCCAGCTTTTGGAGCCAGAGGACATTTTGACCTTGCAGGAATTTATTGGCTATTGCTTCATTCCCTCAACCAAGGGTCAGAAGATGCTCATGCTCACCGGAAAGGGCGGCGAAGGAAAGAGCCGGATCGGTGTTGTTCTTCGTGCGCTGCTGGGTGTCAACATGAAAACCGGAAGTGTGGCAAAGGTGGAGACAAGCAACTTTGCCCGTGCCGATCTGGAACATGAGCTTTTGATGCTGGACGATGATATGAAGCTGGAAGCACTGCCCCAGACCAACAATATCAAAGCAATTATCACCGCAGAGCTACCTATGGATTTGGAGAGAAAGAGACAGCAAAGCTATCAGGGAGATTTATATGTGCGGTTCATCGGGCTTGGGAACGGTGTCCTGCAAGCTCTCCATGACCGGAGTGTGGGCTTCTTCCGCAGACAGATCATTTTGACCACCAAGGAAAAAGACCCGAACAGAAAAGACGATCCCTATATTGCGGAAAAAATGGCTGCCGAAGCGGAGGGTATCTTCCTCTGGGCATTGGAGGGGCTGCACCGTCTAATTGCAAATAATTTCCGATTTACCCTGAGCCAGTCGGCTTTGGACAATCTGAACGATGCCGTTTCAGACGGAAACAACATCATTGATTTTCTGGCTTCTGAGGGCTATATCCGCTTCCGTGCAGATTATGAAGCAAGCTCCAAAAATCTGTACGCTGTTTACAAGCAGTGGTGTGATGATAACGCCTTGAACAGCCTTTCCCAAAAGAGCTTCTGCTCGTTTCTAAAGCAGAATGAAAGCCGATACAACCTTGAATACACCAACAAGGTCAACATTGGCGGCGGACGATTTGCCAGAGGGTTTGTGGGCATCGAACTTCTGCAAAGACCGTTTCTATGAAAGCGGTAGTAACTCAGAAGTACGTGTACCATCCGTACCGGATGGAGCCGATTGTCAAGCGTGCACTTGGTACACGTACTTTTCGCTTACTATCGTTTTTCCGCCTTAGAAACATCCGCACCCCTCTTTTTGAGGGCTGGAAAATCAATGGTAATGGAAACGGCGAAGTTTTTAACCGTAGGGCGAAATCATTTTGCGAAACAGTGCTTCTCTGGACAGTGAACAGTCTTTACGAAATAATGGCGGTTTTCGCTGTTTCAGACCAAAGCACAAAAAGCAGTAAACTGGGATAGGGTCACTTGCGGGCAGGACATCACAGGCGATATTTCTATCGCATTTTATGAAAGTCAAATATTACACGGAACAGCGAAGCGGACACGCCAATGGGCGCACCAGCTTCGCTTTTTTTACAACAAATTATGGAGGTTTTTCAATATGAGCAATGTACGAAACGAAATCAAGGCACAGATCGTCCGTGCCGGATTTACCATGCAGGATGTGGTGGACAAGCTGGCGGAGGATTATGGCTGGTCGGACAGCGTATCTAACCTTTCTGCAAAGCTCCAAAGAGAGAGCATCCGCTACAAAGAGGTCATCGAGCTTGCCGATGTGCTGGGCTATGACATCGTGTGGCAGAAACGGGGGGAGCGATGATGCGGCATATCTTATCCCCTCGCAGCTCCCGTCCCCATAGGAAGTGCCGCAGTGCTTCCTATGGACTGGCAGTGAATACAATCGGCAATGCTGCTGTTTGTTCGCTGCCGCTGCCTACAAGGGATTGTGGAACAATTCTGCTGGCAGACAGGCTGGACAAGAGAAAAAGGCAAAGGGCATTTTTCGAGCTGGACAGCAGAGGTCACCGCAGTGACCGCACTCCCCCTCCGGAGGAGCCCTCGGAGAGCCCACGGCACTTTGCAGCCAGTATGGATGAAAGTGTAATAGTGGGTTATTACACTTTGAAAAAGTGCCTCTCGCAAGCCCCTCATCCCTCACAAATCTTCTCGGAAAGGAGCATGCCCCATGGCAAGAAATGATGGAATTGACCGCACCGTTGCCCGTAACCAGGATATAGAAACCGCCGATGATCTGGCAAAGGTGCAGGAACACAACGAACGGGAAAAAGACAGTTACAGCAATCAGGACATCGTGCCGGATCGTTCTTCTCTGAACATTCATTTCAAAGAGCCGACAGCCGGTTACGAAGAAATGTTTACCCAGATGGAACAGGACAAGGTGATCTCCACCAGAGGGCTGAAAGCGGATGCCGTGAAATACGGTGAGCTGGTATTCGATGTGAACTCCGCTTACTTCTACAATCACGGCGGCTATGAATTTGCCAAACAGTTTTATGCCGATGCCTATAAAGCCGCCGTGGAGGTGGTGGGCGGTGAACAGTATATTCTCTCTGCTGTCATGCACGCCGATGAGCGCAACCGGGCTATGTCGGAAGCTCTTGGCGAGGATGTGTACCACTACCACCTCCATGTGGTCTATATCCCGGTGGTTGAAAAACAGATCCTCTGGTCGAAGCGGTGCAAGGACGAAGCCCTCCGGGGGACAGTCAAGGAAACCATCATGCAGGTCAGCCGCAGTAAGAAATGGGAATCCAAACCTGTTCTTGACGGGAACGGCAATCCCATGCTGAATACAAAAGGCAAAAAGATTTTGAAGTCATCCTACAGTGTATTGCAGGATGACTTTTTCAATTTCATGCAAGCCGCCGGGTATACCGATGTGGAGCGTGGAGAGCGTGGCAGCACTGAGGAACATCTGACGGTAACACAGTTTAAGGTGCAAGCCGAAACCCAGCGTCTGGAAGCTGTGACCGCACAGGTGGAACAATCGGAACAGACCTTGGCTGACACCCAATCCGCCGTAGAAAAGCAGGAAAAGAAGCTGAAAGCTCTGCAAAAGGAAACCAAGACAGCAAAGACAGTGGCAATAACCGTGCAGGATATTGAAGCAATGGGTAAGAAAAATTCCTTTACCGGAAATGTCACCCTCACAGCAGACCAGTGCGATACCCTGAAACGCTACGCTGTCAACGGGATTATCTTTAATGCTGAGAATAGTCGCCTGAAAGAAAAACTGGATTCCGCTGTAAAATCCGCTTCCATCTGGAAACAGCGGCATGACGAACTGAACGAAAAATATAATGAACTGAAAGAAAAAGCCCAGCCCTATCTGGATGCGTTGGAAATCGCAGCAGAACGGGTCAGGACTTTTCTTTCTGCCATCCTCGCAAGGGGAAAAGAAACTCGTGAACACACAGCTCATGTCCGCAAGCACGGACGGGATATGGAAATTTAAGGAGGAAAATTTGATGATAAATATTGTAACAAAACTGAATAACATGATGCTGGATGGTACGCCACATCTGGAAATGGTAGAAGCCTGTTCCGGGATTGATTTGGAATCCTGCTTCGACCCTATCTTTGAACCGCCCATTGATTTTGTGGAGGAATGCCGGAAACGGCAGGAAGCGGCACAGTCGCCGTACCATTGTACCGTGGAACGCCTGATTGGAAATACGTGGTACACCATTGAAACTGTATGTGATGGAAATGAGCCGCTTACCGACAAGGTAAAACGGCTCATTTTTTCGGATAAGGGGGTGGCTTGTTAATGACACAGACACAAAATTATGATAATATATTATTATGCACACCGATTCTGTCAGCTGACCAAAACGCAAAGGAGGACGTTATGGATCAGCAGAAAATTACCATCATCTATTGCCGCTTATCCGTGGAGGATATTAAGGAAAATTCCAAGGGCGGCAAGGCTGATGAATCAAATTCAATACAGAATCAGAGAGAGTTTTTAACCAGATACGCAAAAGAACATGGGTACACCAACCTGAAAATTCTGGTGGATGACGGTTATACCGGGACGAACTTCAATCGTCCCGGCGTACAGGAGGGCTTCGACCTCGTAAAGCAAGGCCTTGTCGGTTGCTGGCTGGTCAAAGACCTGAGCCGCTTCGGGCGTGATTATCTGACTGTCGGACAGTACACAGACATTATCTTCCCCAGCTATGATGTACGATTTATCGCCGTCAATGACGGGGTGGACAGTGAACGGGGCGACAGCGAGGGTATGGCTGCAATCCGCAATCTTTTCAATGAGTGGTATCCCCGTGATACCAGCAAGAAAGTCCGTGTCAGTCTCCACCAAAGGGGAACCAGCGGCAAGCACATGGGCAAGCCGCCCTACGGCTACCGTTGTGACCCGGCGGACAAGGATCATTGGATTTTGGATGAAGATGCGGCTCCTATCGTCAAATATATCTTTGACCTGACCGTTTCGGGAAAGGGACCGGATGCCATAGCCAGAATTTTGGAAAACCAAAAAATCCTGACAGCAAAAGCTCTGTATGCCCAGCGCAAGGGGAAAGCAATGCCGGAAAGACCATATCATTGGGCTGGACAATCCGTTGCAGGTATTCTGGAACGGATGGAATACACAGGCTGTACCTGTAATTTCAAGACCTATTCCAAATCCTACAAGCTGAAACAGCGGATTCCCAATTCCCCGGAGGATATGTTCATCCTGCCGGATACGCAGGATGCCATCGTATCACAGGCACAGTGGGACAGGGTGCAGGAGCTTCGCAAAAACAAACGCCGCCCCGCAAAAGCGGAACGGCAGGGCTTCTTCTCCGGGCTTCTGTTCTGCCCTGACTGTGGAAACAAGCTGCACTTTGCCACTTGCAAGAGCTTTGAGGGCAAGCAAGACCATTATGTTTGTTCCAGCTACAAAAGTGGTCGTGGAATGTGCAGCGCACACTATATTCGTGAAGATGTGCTTCGTGAGATGGTTCTGGAACGAATCCGGGCAGTCAACGAGTATATCCGAAACGATGTGGAGGGCTTTCAAGAGGAATGGCTGCACTGCCGCCGTGCCGATCAGGAGCAGAGTATCCGGGACGATAAGAAGCGAGTGGAACAGGCAAAGAAGCGCCTTGCCGACCTTGATATTATCATTTCCCGGCTCTATGAGGATTTTGTTCTTGGAAATCTCGGTCAGGAACGGTACAAGAAAATGTCCGCTGACTATGAAGCGGAACAGGAACGGTTAAAACTCGAAATTGAAGTGACCGAAGAATGGGTGGAACAGCAGAATGAAATGAATGATGGTCTGGATGCCTTTATTGCCCTGACGAAAAAGTATGTGGACGTGACCGAACTGACACCGACGATTGTAAATGAGTATATCAAGAAAATCGAGGTGTTTGCTCCTGACAAGTCCAGCGGCAAGCGGCGGCAGAAAATCAAGATTTACTTCAACTTCGTTGACGAGGTTGACATTCCTGTTTTCAGCGAACCCAGTATTGCAGAATCAACCTACGGACGCAGAAAAACGGCGTGACCTTTCGGTCACACCGTCTTCTGTCCCTGTTCGTAGCCAAATAGTTACTTGTCACTATTAAGCCTTCGGCTTCCGGGATTTTTTTGTTTTGCGTTGTTCCCTATCAGCCTCCTCGCCCTCTCCGTCACCTACGGTGACAGACTCCCCCGGAGCGGGGGAAGTCTTTCCTCAAAGGGAGAGCCTCTGGCGAAACCGGTCACTTTGCAGTTAAGCCGAAAAGTCTGCCGCAGTGCCGCACTTTCGCAGAAAGCGGCACTGCAAATGCCGTCTACCTTTACGCCCCCTCCAGTGAAAATGCAATGCCGGAGCTTCCGCGGACGCTCCGGCATTGCTCTCTTAAAAATTATTCTTCCGCTGAATACGGCCGGAGCAAGGCGTAGGCCATTCCAGATCGTCCCCCTCAGAACTTCAGCCGCATCTGGTACCACACCACGCCCCCGTGGGTGGAGCCGGAAACGCCCTCGTTCACAAAGCCGAACTTTGCATAGTAGTGCACCAGGGCCTCCTTGCAGGTCAGTACCAGCCCCTTCCGGCCTTGGGCCCGGGCGTCGGCAATGGCCTGCTGCAGCAGCTGCCCGGCGTACCCCTGTCTGCGGCAGGCCGGGATGGTGTTTACCCCAAAGATCATCTGCCAGGCACCATTCTCCCGGTGGAGGGAGGCGTCGGCGTACATCTCATCGGTCAGGTCCGGCCAGTCGGTGCAAAAGCCGTCCACAAAGGCCAGCAGCCTTTCCCCCTCCCACAGCAGCCAAAAATGATTGCCGTACTGCTGCAGCCGCCCGGCAAACTCCTCTGCCGTAGCCGCCTCTGCCGCCGGGAAGCAGGCCGCCTCCACCGCTGCAATGGCCTCCAAGTCCTTTAAGGTCCCCTTACGGATCTCCATAAATATTCTCCCCTCTTTTTCTTCCGAGTGTACCACAGTTCCTGCCCAAAGGCAAAGGTCCTGCCGGTTTTTCCTTTTTGGGCCATTTGCATCCGCTGCCGCTCCGTGTTACAATGGCTATATTGCATCCAGGAAAGGAGCTGACACGCCATGCCCGCCGAAAACCATACCACCCTCACCCCGGATACGCCGGTGCGCTACCTGAAGGGCGTTGGCCCCAAGACCGCTGAGCGATTCGAGAAGCTGGGCATCGTGACGCTGGCCGACCTGCTGTGCCACTACCCGCGCAGATATATCGACTTCACCAAACCCTATTCCATCGCCGAAGCGCCCACCGATGTGGAGTGCGTCGTCAGGGCCGAGGTGTTCGCCAAACCCGGCGGGCGTATCCTGCCGGGCGGGCGGCGGATGGAGCGCATCACTGCCGGGGACGATGTGTCCAGTCTGGAGATCACATGGTTCAATAATCCCTATGCCGCCCAGAAGCTGCAGCTTGGGCAGGAATATTATTTTCAGGGCATCGTTACCGGCGGGATGCTGCGCCGCCAGATGGTCAACCCGCAGGTGCGCACCGCCGAGCAGATCCAGGCCGCGCCCTTTGAGGCCGTTTACCCCCAGACCGAGGGACTGTCCAGCAGCGCCATCTCCCGCTGCATCCGGCAGCTTTTGCCCCACGCGGAGCTGCTGCCCGACCCGCTGCCGCCGGAGATGCTGCAAAAATACCGTCTGCTGCCCAAGGCCGAAGCGGTGTGCGCCATCCACTGCCCTGCCACCGAGGAGCAGGCCGCAGCGGCGCGGCGGCGGCTCATTTATGAAGAGTTGTTGGTGCTGCAATTGGGCATTGGGCGGATGCGCAGCCGGGGCGCTGCCGCCACCGGGGCACCCATGCGCCGCGCCGACCCAGCTCCTTTCTGGCAGAGTCTGCCCTTTGCCCCCACCGGGGCGCAGCGCCGCGCAGTGGAGGAAATTTTAAACGATATGGCGGGCGATACCGCCATGAACCGCCTGTTGCAGGGCGATGTGGGCAGCGGCAAAACGCTGGTAGCTGCTGCCGCCATCTGGGCGTGCATCCGGGCGGGGTATCAGGCCGCGCTGCTGGCGCCTACCGAAATTCTGGCCGCACAGCACGCTGAGGGGCTGAACCGGCTGCTTACCCCCTTCGGGATGCGGGTCGCCCTGCTGACCGGCGGCATGAAAGCCGCTGCCCGCCGCACCACACTGGCCGCTATCCGCAATGACGAAGCCGACCTTGTGGTGGGCACCCACGCTCTGATGAGCGAAGGGGTGGAGTTTGCCCGGCTGGGTCTGGCGGTCATTGACGAGCAGCACCGCTTTGGGGTGCGTCAGCGCGGCGCGCTGGCCGAAAAGGCCGCAAATCCGCACCTGCTGGTCATGAGCGCCACCCCCATCCCCCGCACGCTGGGATTGCTGATTTACGGCGATCTGGATATTTCCATTCTGGACGAGCTGCCCCCCGGACGCACCCCGGTCAAGACCCGGTGCATCACCGGCAAGCGGCGGCAGGACTTGTACCGCTTTCTGGACAGCGAGATCGACAAAGGGCGGCAGGTGTATCTGGTCTGCCCCGCCATCGAGGATGTGCCGGACGGCGGGCTGAACGCCGTCAAGACCTACTACGAGGACATTGCCAAGGCGCTGCTGCCCGACCGCCGGGTGGGGCTGATGCACGGCAAGCTGAAACCCAAGGAAAAAGCCGCCGTCATGGAGGATTTCAAGGCCGGGCGGCTGGATGCACTGGTGTCCACCACCGTCATTGAGGTGGGCGTGGACGTGCCCAACGCCAGCGTGATGGTGATTGAAAACGCCGAGCGCTACGGTCTGAGTGCCCTGCACCAGCTGCGCGGCCGTGTAGGACGCGGTGCCGCCGAGAGCTGGTGCTTTCTTGTCAGCGACAACACCAGCGAAGCCGTGCAGAAGCGGCTGAAATTTCTCTGCTCCACCACCGACGGCTTTGCCGTGGCGCAGTACGACTTGGAGACCCGCGGCCCCGGCGACTTTTTCGGCAGCCGCCAGCACGGCCTGCCCACCTTACAGATCGCCGATTTGATGAACGACACCCGCACCCTGCACGCCGCCCAGAGCGAAGCCGCCGCCCTGCTGGCCGCCGACCCGCTGCTGGAAAGCCCTGCGCACGCTTTGCTGGCTGTGCAGGTGCAGCAGATGTTCGACAAGGCCGGGCCGATGAACTAAAAAAGCGCTGTCACACGAAAAATTCGTGCGACAGCGCTTTTCTTTACGCTTCCTTGCTCCCGACAACGCTTTGCAGGATGCGGGTTGCAAAAACATCCACCTTTTCTTCCAGTGCGGGCAGACGCAGCAGGTGGTAGAACCGCTGATACACGGCATCCACTGCGTAGCCCGCTACGGCGATCAGCAGCACCGCACCGGTCAGGTAAGCCAGCGAGGGCAGCAGCGCCCCGCCGAACCGGGGCAGGTCGACCAGCTGCCACAGCAGCGCCCGGGTAAAATCGCTGTCGTGCAGCAGGTACACCCCGAAGGACAGCGGTGCCAGCCGAAAGACCCAGCGCCGCCAGTAGTCTGAGCGGATACGGATATTCTGGAACAGCAGAAATATCGCTGCCGAAGCGATAACCGTAGCCAGTGCCTGATAGCCGTTGACAGTATTTACAAAGCCGTTCAGGTGCAGGGCGTTTTCCACCCGCAGTGCCAGCATCCGGTTGAAAAGCCCCGCCGCCGAGGCCGCCAGATACGCCACTAGGCACAGCCCGCTGGACACGGTCACCCGGTATTTGCGGAAATAGGCTGCCATAAAATACAGGATATAGAACCAGATAAAGCTGTATCCGTTATTCACAAAGGTCACATCCGTTGCCCAGTAGAACAGCGTGCCCCACACGCTTTGCAGCAGCAGCGCCACCAGCAGCAGCGTTTTGTACTGCCGCCGGTCGAGGCTCTGCACCACCGCGTTCAGCACCGGCACCGAGAGGTACATCAGGAAATAGGCCGAAGCGAACCAGTAGCCGTTGGAGGTAAGGGGCAGCAGCGCCCGGAGCAGCGGAATGGCTGAAAGCGGGACTGCCCCCGCCTTGACCGCAACGCAGAAGGTGAGCATGGAATAAAACCACACCTGTGCCCCGATGCGGAACAGCCGCCCGGCGCGGACAGTCCCCTTGCGCTCCGACAGGTAATAGCCGGAAAGCATTACAAAACAGTTGGTGGATACACGCGCCAGAATAAACAGCAGCCAGTATATCCAGAATGCCGCTGTCCCCTGCGGTGCCGCACTGCCCAGCCCGCCGTGCCCAATGCCGTGCATCAGAACGATCATCACCATACTGAGAATGCGCATCGTCTCAAAGCCGCTATGCCGTTTCTGCTCTTCCATACCCCGTTTTCCCCCTTACATTTCCCCTGTTTCCAGCTGCCGCAAAGCCTGCCGCACCTGCTGCTCCGGCCGCAGCCACGCTTGATAGTACGCCGCATTGTGCTTTGCCATGGCTAAGATCGCCGCCGGGTCTGCCAGCAGCTGCCGCAGCTGCTCCTCACACTCTGCCGGGGACGTATACGTTTTATAGTTTTTGCCCTCTTCAAAGCCGCCCGGCAGGGTGTACCGCAGCGGCTCGGTGACAATAGCGCGCCCCGCCGCCACATACTCGGCCAGCTTCCAGCCGGTAGAGCCGTGCAGTCCGGTAGAAGCAACGCAAATCTCCGTGTGCTGCATCCGGTGCAGGTAGGCGCGCTTGCCGGTCAGCTTGTCCGGCACGATCAGTTCCGGGCACTGCCGCCGGGCGCAGGCGTTGTCCGACACGCCGCCGATGAACTGCGCCGGGAAAGCACTTTGCAGCCGGTGCAGCAGCTCGATGCGGTCTGCGTTCACCTGCCGCCACTCTGCCTGTAAGTCCGGGTATTGCTGCACCGCCGGTTCCTCCGGGTCCCACAGACGGGTCAGGAAGAGGATGCGCGGCTTTTTGCGCACCCGGGTCAGCCGGGCTTCAAAGTCCTGCGGGTAGCAGCGGGTGGAAAGTGCCCACTGCTTCAGGCGGCTCTTTGCGCCGCGCTCCGCTTCCAGCGGCGAGCCCGGACAGGTAACGTAGTAGTTCAGTCCCAATGGCCGCAGTTTTGCGGAGATATCGCCCGGGAACTGCCTCGACCATTTCGGCTTTTTCCGCTTCATCGCCTCGTCGGACTGGAACCCGAAGACCGGCTCCGAAAGCTACGGGGCGCTGCCGTTCATCGCGGGGACCGTGCTGACTTCGCTGCTGGCCATGCTGTTCTGCCTTCCGCTGTCGCTGCCGGTCGCCCTTTTCACCGGCGAATATTTCCGGGGCCGGCGGATCGCGAAAATAATCGGTACGGTGATCGACCTGCTGGCCGGCATCCCGTCGATCGTCTACGGGCTGTGGGGATTCTACGTGATCCGGCCGGTGATCGTCGACCTGGGACTGTCGTCGCAGGGATTCGGCATCCTGACCGCATCGGTCGTACTGGCGATCATGGTGATCCCGTATGCCGCGTCGCTCAGTTCGGAGTTTATCTCGATGGTGTCGCGCGAACTGAAAGAAGGAGCGTACAGCCTCGGCGGAACGCGGCTCGACGTGATCCGCCGCGTCGTCTTTCCGGTCGCCGGGTCGGGGATGATCCGCTCAAGGTCATGATAGACGAGGCACACGC
>OGXM01001069.1_pt1 | contig 15859 bp, 26 predicted proteins | sample 1576271 | NCBI WGS metagenome assembly OGXM01 (sample SAMEA3541579, study PRJEB24748) | human gut metagenome | biome: human gut; feature: human-associated habitat; material: faeces | place: China | collected 2012 | reverse complement strand
TAATACCTATTTAACCAATAACATTAAAAAGTCGGTTATAGATTGGTATAGAGACAATTATCAACGAGGTAAAAGAAGAAATTTGCTAACTGATAAAAATGGGAGGATAGTGAAGGTTGATAAAGATGGGAATATCACAAGTGATCAAAAAGGGAAACCGCTTATTATTCCAAACAGCTCATTTGATGCACCTGATGACGATGATAATAGTTTGGCTGATAAACTTGCATCAGATTTCAATGTCGAACACGAAAGTGAATTTGATTTTGAAATAGAACAAAAAGTGGAAGATTTTTTGGACACATTACCAAAAGTTCAAAAGAATATTTTACTTTTATTGAGACAACACGAAAGTAAGGAATATATCAAACAGCAATTAAGTATTTCTGACAGAGAATATAATAGTGCAATTAAGTCAATTAACATGAATAAAGGACTTTCTGCATTTTCAGAGAATAAAAATGATGGAAATTATGAATTGGAGGTAACGGATATGGCAGACAGAATTATTGAAATTGGTGAATCAGAGAATTACAGAATGGACAAGTACAGTATGTACGCATTATTACAGGACAAGAAAAACGGAGATATGAACTGTAATTACATTTTGCAGCGTGAACCTTTTCAGTGGAATAAAGAAGAAGCAAATAGATATTTTTGTCGGATTCTTAGCAATCTTCCAATTCCTGAGATTATTCTTTGTGAACAAAAGAAGAAAGGATTAACAATTTCTCATCTAATTGATGGTTTACAAAGACTTTCATATGCTGAAGCATTTAAGGAAAATCGTATTAAAATTGGTTCGGCAGGAGCAGAAAGACATTTAATCCAGTATAGAGATTATGTTTTAGATGAAAATGGTAATCGTGTATTAGATGAAGACGGACTTCCTGAATACGAAATGAAAGTGTTCGATGTGATTGGAAAGTATTATAAGGATTTGCCAAATGAACTGAAAAAGAGATTTAATAATTTTAATATTAATGTAACTAAGTTCTTTGATTGTACAGACGAACAAATCGCAGATCATATTCGTGATTACAATAATCATGCAAGTATGAACAAGGAACAGAGTGGCTTGCTGAATGTATCTGCTGATATTGCCGTACATATTAAGGAGATTTCACAGAAAAATTCTTTCTTCAAGAATTGTGGTAAGTTTACAGATAATAATTCAATCAAGGGAAAACGTGAAAGAGTTGTTGTTGAATCACTTATGTTGTTGTTTTTCCGTGAATCATGGAAAGCAAACCTGGATTCAATTTATAAGTTTGTTAATGAGAATGCATCGGAACAGCAGTTTATGAAACTTAATTCACAGTTCAACAGACTGGAATTAGCATTAGGCGATAATAATAAAAAATTATCAGAGGTATTATTTACTCCAACTACGATGCCAATGTGGATTGCAGTGTTTGATAAATTCACTACATATAATATGGAAGATTCTCGTTTTGTTGACTTTTTAAATGCTTACAACACAGAACTCAAGGATAAAGATATCAACGGTGTATCAATGGCAGACTTTAAAGATCAACAGACAAAGAAAAAGACAACTATTACAGGCAAGATTGATTTACTTGTACAGCTTATGAACGAATTTTTACATATCGAACAGACAACGGAGAATAAGGAAGTAGAAGATAGCACCACAGTAGCTTCTGAAAAGGATTTTGTACATAGTGTAATTGAGGCAGATATTACAGATGATGATATGCAGGATTATAAAGACTATATCGAAGACACAGTAAGAATGTCATCTCCATTATACCATCAGGCATACCCGGCTCTATTAGCGATGGCTGCATATGTGTATAGCTGCGATAAAGATGATGAGTTTAATAAGTTTATTAACGGATACGCTGATAATACATGTGAGTTTACAACAGATCAGAATGTTAATTACAACCAGATAAAAAATGCTTTTCAGGAGTGGCTGAAAATAAAGGAGGTGGCTGCGTAATGCCGGATATTAGTATGTGCTTTGGTAAGGATTGTGACAGAAGAGAACATTGTTATAGGTATATGGCAAAGCCAAACCAAGTTCAAATATATAGCAATCTGGAACATGATTGTAAAATGCACAATTATCGTAATCAATTGGAGTTTAAAAACAATTGCGAGGTGTTACATTAAATGACAAGATTGATTCCATATCAAGGTTATGTTGTTCCACAGGAATTTTTTACTACATGTAATAAGTGTTATGAACGTAATATATATCAAGTTCAAGATACAGAGCTGGATGAAAATACAAATAAAAGATATTTACAATGCAATATTTGTAATGCAAAAATATATGTAAATCTGCGAAGTATATGTCTTTGTTGATAGCAATAACAGGAATTATATTTCGTAGCATCATCTATCTTGTATACATAGTCAGTTCTGACATTCTAATATCTTGTATCTTATAACTCGATATATAATTCCTGATTATATAGATAGCATAAAAATGAAAGGTGGTGAGAATATGGGTATTGGATGTAGACCGATTGGTAAGTTCAAGAGTGAAATGGTTAAGATTGAAAATAAGATTGCCAAGGAAAAGGCAGCACATGTTGTAAAGAAGAACAATAAGAAGGGAGAATAATTGTATGAATAAGAAAACAGTTACATATCAGTTACACACAAGACGGTTGGATCGTGAGGTCGCACGTCATAAAATGAAGAAAGCTGGCGTTATTTAGCTCAATAAGGACAAAGGAAATGGTAGTTTCTTTGCACGTCATTGGCGTGAGTATGTATAACAAATATGATGGACTTGCAATATAGTAAGTTCATCTATAATGGGCTGTGGTGAAGCGGTCAACACAACAGATTTTGATCCTGTCATTCGTGGGTTCAAGTCCCACCAGCCTAGTTATGTGCCACTAGCTCAGTCGGTAGAGCACTCGACTTTTAATCGAGTTGTCACGAGTTCGAATCTCGTATGGCACATTATTTATTATATAGGAGGTGTTTGAAAATGAAAACAATAGATAACAAGTTTGAAATTGGTGAAGAATGTTATACCTATGCAAGAGAAAATTTAGCCATTATTTGTCCGATTTGTAAAGGAACTAAAAAGATTTTTTACAATAGTTATGAAATTCCATGTAAACAGTGTGATGATTCAGGCAAAATTGTAGGAAAGCAGACAGTGGTTGCTCCACATAAGGTTAGAATCAGAAGAATTATTGCTAATATTTGGAATGATGCCATCACAATTAAGTATAAGATTGATGCTGTTGATGATTACATCAATGTAAGAAATAGAGGAGAAAGTTCTTTATTTAAGACATTGGAAGAATGTGAGCAGAAGTGTAAAGAAATTAATCAGGGTGAGAGTAGTATATTATAAAAAGAAAGGAAAACGAAAAATGTTATTAAAAGAATGGAAAACAAAGCCCTTTAACAATGGTTTGTATCTTTTGGGCAAACAAAATTTAGATGAATTTAATGGAATAAGAATGTGGCATGATAAGGATATTCCTAAACAAGATAAATTAGTTTGTGTATATAACACAGAAACGGATAGAGTTAGTGATAAGTCAGTATATATTGATGTTGATGGAAGAGAATATATTAAAAATAAAAATGAAAAATGTTATCTTGACGAGTTTAAATGCATAAATAGTCAATCGGCAGGTTGCTAGGAAAATTCTCTTTCTTTGGATTGCGAGGTGAAAACTATGAGATGGAAACAGATAGTACAAAAGAAACCTTATCATGGAGACTTAAGATATTCTACTGTATTTGCATGGATGCCAATTAGATGTGAGAATGGTGACTGTGCATGGTTAGAAAAAGTAAATTTGGTTGAAGAATACAGGATTGATCCAACGGGGCATTGGATTAATAAGAAATTTGAGTAGCAAGAAAGTTCGATTTCTTAGGAATAGAGGTAAGGTAATGGAAAATGTAAGAAGATGGTTTGAGAATGACAAAGTAAACAATGGTCAGGATTACGAGATTTATGAATACGAAGGTCACTTAGAAGCAAGAACAGATACAGTTATTTTTATGGTAGTAGAGCCTCATAGCGGAACAAAAAATAGATGGATGCTTAGAGTTTCAACGAAAAGTGCTTTTGACAGATGGGCTAACTCTACAGCTATTGAGGAGTTCTTTGATAGTGATATTGAATTATGTAATTATTTACATGAACATCAGTTGGATATTTATAAAGATTTGGTTGAATATCTGTCAAGTGAATATGATGATGTAGCAGAAGTTTACTAAGAAAACTTCGTTTCATGCGAAATTAAGAAAGGAGACAATATGCTAAACGTTGGAGATTATGTAGGACAGATTAACAAAGATTCATCTGGTGTATGGAGGTTGTATAAAGATAAGATAAATAAAATCACGACAACAAAGAAATACGGTAGAAGATATTTTACCAAGACAGTGTTTCGACCATTAGACGCAGATGACGTAGATAGCAACACAAAAGAAATGGAAGTGTCGATTGGTAAGGGATATATACTTACAAGAGAAGTGTTTGGATTAAATAGTAAAACTGAATCTTATGCTGAAAGATGGATAAAATGGGCTAATGAGAATCCAGATACGGAGAATATAACAGTAGAAACAATTAACAAAAAATAAATATAAGAAAGAAGAGGTACAAAACATGGATGGATTTATGATGTTTAAGAAGGCTTTACAGAAGCACTTCGATGAAATGCAGAAAGAGGCAACACATTTATTTGAGGTAAATGTAGATAAGGATGAATTATGGAATACATATCTTAATAGCTTCCCTGCTGGTACAAATGAGATTTTCAGAGAGCGTAGAGAGCATGATTGTAGTTGTTGTAGACAGTTTATTAAGAATATTGGTTCTGCTGTCACTATCAAGGATAATCAGATTCATACAATTTGGGAACTGAATCTTGGTGATACAACTTATCAGCCAGTATGTGATGCACTTGATACTTTTGTAAAAGCTCATACAGTTACAGATATCTATACAACTAAGTTCCCTAAGATTGGTACAGATTTTAACTTTGAGGAAATCAATGGAAAGTCTCATCAGTGGGATCATTTCTTCTTAGAGCTTCCAAGTAAGTTCGTAAATAGAAGTAGTCGTTCTAACGAGGAAGTTAAAGGACAGTTCAGAGATACAAGAAATGTATTTAAGCGTTCTCTCGATGAGATTACTATGGATGCACTTGATACAATTCTTGAACTTATCAATTCAAATACACTTTACAAGGGTGAAGAATGGAAAGGCATACTCACAGAGTTTAAGAAGTATAAGAAGGAATATGATAAGCTGACTTCTGATACTGAAAAGGATTTATATGCTTGGGAGAAGTCGGTAACAGCAGGTATGGCTATCGGTAGAATTAGAAATCATTCTATTGGAACACTTCTTATTAATGTAAGTGAGGATATGGATCTTGACACAGCAGTTAAGAAGTATGAGCAGATTGTCGCTCCAAGTAATTATAAGCGTCCAAAGGCTATTTTTACAAAGAAGATGCTTGAGGATGCAAAGAAAACCATTACAGAACTTGGATATATGGATTCATTACAGAGAAGATTTGCTAATCTGAATGATATTACTGTAAATAATGTACTGTTCTCAAATAAGAGTGCTGCAAGAAGAATGGTTGGCGCAGATGATATTTTTGGTCAGATGGAAAAAGATGTTGCTGTAAGTCCTAAGAAGTTTTCTAAGGTTGAGGAGATTTCAGCACAGGATTTCATTGATAAGGTACTTCCAACTGCAAAGGAGATTGAAGCTTTTGTAGAGAATAAGCATGAGAAGAACTTTGTTTCTATGATTGCACCTGTTAATCCAGACGCTAAGACAATGTTCAAATGGAATAATGGATTATCTTGGGCTTATTCAGGAAACATTACTGACTCTGATATGAAGCAGAATGTAAAAGCTGCTGGCGGTAATGTTGACGGTGTACTCAGATTTTCTATTCAGTGGAATGAAGATGGTCATGATAATTACGACCTTGATGCCCATTGTGTTGAGCCAAATGGAACAGAAATTTATTATGGTAGTTACAAAGCACCAAGAATTACTTCTATGGGCGGTCAGTTAGATGTTGATGTTATTGATCCACGTGGAAAAGTTGCAGTAGAGAATATTACATGGCAGGATTTATCAAAAATGAAACCAGGAACATATAGATTCTTTGTACATCAGTATTCAGGCGCAGTAAGGCATGGATTCAGAGCGGAAGTTGAGTTTAATGGAGAGATTTATTCATTTGATTATAGCAATCCTATGAGAACTGGTGAAAATGTTCAGGTGGCAGAAGTTACACTTGACGAGAATGGAAACTTCTCAATTAAGGAAAAACTGTCTGGAAGTTCATCTATTTCAAGTCGTGAGATTTGGGGTGTAAATACTAATCAGTTTGTTCCTGTATCAGTAATCAGCTATAGTCCAAACTATTTTGATGAGCAGGATGGAATTGGTCATAGACATTTATTCTTCTTCTTGAAGGATTGTGTGAATAACGAAAGTCCTAATGGATACTACAATGAATTCTTAAAGAGTGATCTTGAAAAGCATAAGAGAGTATTTGAGGCTTTAGGTGCTAAGTGTCATGTAGAAGATACTGATGATCAGCTTTCAGGAATTGGATTCTCTATGACAAAGAGAGCAGATTTAGTTGTTAAGGTTAAGGGTGCAACAGAGCGTGTAATGAAGATTAAGTTTTAATTAGAAAAGGAGATTATTATGACAAACAACGAATTATTTATTAATGCAACAAGAGCTAACTATCAGTTTCCATTCAGAGGAATGATTAACGTAATTGATTTGTGGGATTTATCTCTCACAAATCTGGACTCAGTATTTAAGACACTCAATGCGGAAGTAAAGAAGTCTGAGGAAGAGAGTCTTCTGAATACTAAGTCAAAGGAAGACGAGGAGATTTATAACAAGATTGAAATTGTTAAGTATATTGTTGGCGTGAAGCTGGATGAGAAGAAGAAGAGAGAAGACGCTAAGAAAAATGCTGAGATGAGACAGAGATTGCTTGAAATCAAGGCTAAGAGACAGGATGCAAAACTTGAAAATATGTCTGATGAGGATCTGGATAAGGCACTTGCAGAGTTAGGCGAGTAGTTGTTACAAATATACCATATATAGTATTAAAAACAAACAATATATACTATATATGGTATATATTTTTACATTAAAAAGAAACGCACATTTCTTTGGAAAATTTGGAGGTTAAGACAATGACAATTGAACAAATTAAGAATAAATTAAAATCAAAAGAGTATGACTTCCTGAGAACAGATAAGAATTTGGGTAACAATATCATTATCTTAACTCTTGGTGGAAGTCATGCATATGGAACAAATAATGAGGGTAGCGATTTAGATATTCGTGGTTGTGCATTAAATAGCAAAATGCAGATTCTTACTAATGAGAATTTTGAGCAATTTGTAAATAATGAAACAGATACCACGATTTATGCATTTAATAAATTGGTCGCATTATTGAGTAACACCAATCCTAATACAATAGAAATGCTTGGCAATAAGCCTGAACATTACTTTTATGTATCACCTATTGGTCAGGAGTTAATTGATAATGCACATTTATTTTTATCAAAGAGAGCTTGTCATTCGTTTGGCGGTTATGCTAATCAGCAATTATACAGATTAAACCAGAAAGCTGCACATCAGATGTCTCAGTCTGAATTAGAGAAACATATTCTGAAGACTCTTGAATTTATGCAGACTGACTTCACAAAGAAATATACACCATATGAAGACGATTCTATGAAATTATATATTGACAAAGCTGTACAGGAAGGCTACGACACAGAGATTTTTATGGATGTAACCCTGCATCATTATCCGTTAAGAGATTATTGCTCTATGTGGAATGAGCTTCAGAATACTGTTCGTCAGTATGGAAAAATTGGTAAGAGAAATGAAAAAGCAATTGAACATGGTAAAATCGCTAAACATTCAATGCATCTTATTCGTCTGTATATGATGTGTTTGGATATTCTTGAAAAAGAGAGAATAATCACATATAGGGAAGATGAACATGATTTACTTATGGATATTCGTAATGGTAAATATCTTGATGGCAATGATCAGCCAATCCCAGAATTCTTTGAAATGGTAAATGACTATGAAAAGAGATTGGATTATGCGAAGAAAAACACAAGCCTTCCTGATAATCCTAATTATAAGGCTATCAATGAATTTGTTGCTAGTGTAAATGAAAGGGTGGTAAAAGGTGGAATCTAATCTGAAAATTGAAATTCCATCTGGTGCAAATGAAATTATCTATAGTCTACAAAATAATGGATATGAAGCTTTCTTAGTCGGAGGATGCGTGAGAGATAGTATTCTTAACAGACCGATTCACGATTATGATATTACAACTTCTGCTACACCAGATGAGATGATGGAAGTATTTAAGGATAAAAGAATTATTGAAACTGGATTGCAACATGGAACTATCACAATTTTAATTGATGGCGAAGCATATGAGTGTACTACTTACAGAATTGATGGTAATTATTCGGATAGACGTAGACCTGACAGTGTAACATTCACACAAAGTCTTGAAGAAGATTTAAAACGTAGAGATTTTACGATCAATGCGATGGCATACAATGATGAAGTTGGTCTTGTTGATCCGTTCAATGGAATGGAAGATATTAAATACCATAAAATTAGATGTGTTGGCAGAGCAGAAGACAGATTTTCAGAAGATGCATTAAGAATTTTACGTGCCATTCGATTTGCCTCACAGTTGGGATTTGTCCTTGAACCTGATACAGATTGGAATATCTCTAAAATGTATAAGAATTTGGAGAATATATCTATTGAGAGAATCAATAGTGAATTCTGTAAAATTGCTGTATCAAGTGATTTCTGCGTACAAATGGTTTTATATCACGAAGTATTTTCGTTATTTATTCCTGAAATCAAATCTATGATTAATTTTCCACAAAATAATCCTTATCATGTCTATGATGTATGGAATCATACTGTACATGCAATAGAATATTGTGAATCCGATGATTTAGTAACAAGACTGGCTGTATTCTTTCACGATTTTGGTAAGCCACATTGTTATCAAGATGGCGAGGATGGCATTAGACATTTCAAAGGTCATGGAAGAGTCAGTGCTGATATGACTGATAAAATAATGAAACGATTAAGATTTGACAATGATACAAGAGAAAAGGTCGTTGAATTAGTCTATTATCATGACGCTACTTTTGAGATGGGGAAGAAATATGTCAAGAGATGGCTTAATAAAATTGGAGAAGAACAGTTCAGAAGATTATTAAATGTTCGTAGAGCTGATATTAAAGCACAAGCAGACATGGATCAGAGAACACGATTGCAGAAGATTGACAATATCGGATATATTTTGGAAGAAGTCTTACAGGATGATGAATGTTTTTCTTTAAAGGATTTAGCAGTTAATGGAAAAGATGTAATGGATACAATGCTCATTAAAAGTGGAAAGGATGTTGGTTGCTGGCTCAATGAAATCTTAACTCGTGTAATAGATGGAAGATTAAAAAATAATAGAGAAGATCTTATTTATTGGATGACAGGTATTACAGATGGTTGGATCAAATATTAAAGTGAGGTGAAATAATAATTGGAATGGATTAAATGTGTCGAAGGGCATATGCCTGAAGATGATGAAAGATATAAAGATAAGAAAGTAATAAATGTACTTGTAACTACCGATAGAGGAATGGTAACGAAAGTACAAAGATATAAATATGATGAAACAACATGGTTTTGGGGAAGAATTAATGGTGGTATGAGAGCTTGGATGCCATTACCTGAACCATATAAAGAATAAGTGAGGTGAAATGGTGAAATTAACAATTGATATACCAAGAGAATACGAGCGAGATTTTATAAATGATAAGTTCAAAGATTTTTTTTCAAGAGTAATTGCAGATATAGATTGTAGTGGATTGCGTGGCAATTATGAAAAAGAAATTGCAGAAATGTTTATAAAAGTATTTGATGAAGCTATTGTTGGTGAAGTTAATCCAAATGCAAATGTTATTCCAGTAGCAAATATATCTTTTGATAAAGATGATATGCAGAAGATGATTCAAGATGAATTAAAGAAGTTTCAAATATAGAATAATCTAATATAGAAGCAATTCTATTCAAAGGCTGATCAGCCAAATTTTCCAAAAAAGTAACAAGAAATATTTTTTTCATTCGATTAGGCAGACGTGTCTATTTTCGAGTGATTTTACAACAAAATAATATAAAAAATGAAAGGATTTAACAGTAAATTCTAGGTATAAATGATTGCGCAATCTCTGTAGATTAAAGGATTTTGACAGAGAATAAAGAAAAAAATAATTATTGTGAGTTAAACGTATTGAGTTTATGCGATGGTATGTCATGTGGACATATTGCATTAGAGAAAGCAGGATTTAAGGTTGGTAAATATTTTGCATCAGAGATTAAGGATGTGGCGATTAAGGTAACAAAAGACAACTATCCTGAGACAATTCACATTGGAGATGTAAACAAGATTACATATAAAGATGGCGTATTACATACAGAAGTCGGAGATTTTGAAACGAATATTGATATTGTAATGTTTGGTAGTCCTTGTCAGAGTTTTTCAAGAGCAATGATTAAAGAGAGAAAGATTGGTCTTGAAGATCCAGAACGTTCAGGTCTGTTTTATGAGTGCAATAGAGTATTGAAAGAAGTAAATCCAAAGTATTTCCTTATGGAAAATGTAGTGATGAAACCTGAAGATGAAGCCGTTATTAGTGAAATGATGGGAGTAAAACCTATTAGAATCAATTCTTCTCTTGTAGTAGGACAGCTTAGAGATAGATATTATTGGACTAATATTCCAGGAGTAACAGTTCCAGAAGACAAAGGAGTTACCCTACAGAGTGTACTCAATGACGGATATGTACCAAATGAGAAAGCAAAATGCCTTTGTAAGAATGATTCTCACGGATATTACAACGGCTGTTTTTGGACACCAATTAAGAGATTTCACAGATTCTATTATAAGTCGTTTGGAACAATGGTATTCCCATCGAAAGAGTATTTTGATAACTGTTTAGAAGTTACAAAGAGAATATTAGATGGAAGAAAATCTTCTGCAAAAATCTATGATGATTATAATGGGCATGATTTTGATGAAGCAAGATATTTGTGGAAAGATGAAAGAGCAAGATTACAAGGTGTGCCAGAAGAATATGTCAAAGATATATCTGAAAAAGATGCTGCTGATGTACTTGGAGATGGTTGGACTGTACCTGTAATCGCACACATTTTCAGTTTTATGAAGTTTTAACAGAGAATAACATAATATGAAGTTCGCAGGAAAGCGGAATTTCATGGGGTGAAAAAATATGGAAAAAGTGATAAATGACTATGAAATCAAGGAAATTGCCTTAAATCCAGCATATATGACAAATGATAACCTTGAAAGCCTTAAAAATCAAGGGTTCCGTGTACGTTGGATGAGAGAGGACGAAGAAAACGATAAAAATATATTTACGATAACAGTTGATGAAAACCAATGAAACATAGATTTCCTTTGGACGTGAAATGAGGTGAATTATGGCTTACATAGAGAATATTGTAATAGGAAAACCAATAGCAGAACCACAACAGATGTTTGCATTAGATGAAAATGATTGGAACAGAATTGAACAGGAAAAGACTTATTATACAAACGAGAGGTTTCTTCCTAGAATTCTTGTGGAATTAGGCGTTTATCCGTCAATCAGTGAGATTAGACGAAATAAGCCTAATCTTATGATAAGTTTAGATAATGTCGATTTTATTGATAACTTGAAAGTCAGTAAAAAACGAAGACTGTGGATTTTAGTAGGAGAATAATATAGCAGGATTTGTATCAAAGCAACCAAATGGATTATATTGTAGGTTTTCGAGTGTCACGGATTGTCCTACAGCATGGAATATGACGAAAGAAGATTATATCAATATGAAAATGCAGGAAGCAAAAGAAGATGCTGAAGATGTGCTGGATAATTATTTGTAGCCATTTGATATGGTGGTGGACATGTATTATCCAAACAATATGAAAAAAGAGGAATTTGATAAATTTCTTGAAGAGACTGGATATGACGAGAAATCTGAATAAATCAGAGAATAATATAACAGGAGGTGCAAATAAATGCAGAATATTAGTATTAAAGGAGTTTGCGATTGTGTAGACTTAGACAGAAATATCAAATTAACAAATGGCGCAGTTGTAGTGCAGAAAGAAAATAACAATGTAATAGGTGTTTATTTAGTGATTTCGTTCAGAGACAATAAAAACAAATATGGTGGTGACACTACATCAACATATTGTAGTTTGGTAAATCTCGATAATGGACAATTAGCTTTTGAAGAAAGATGTAGTCGTGCGACAACAGAGAGACGTGTTCTTAGACATCTAACAAGGGCAGGTTTCAGTTATCCTTATAATCCAAATTCTCATGAGCAGGATAGTAAGTTTTACAATATGAGAGTTCAGGTTTATAACAATGGAAATTACAAAATGAATCTTGAACTTGGCGATGAATACATTATGTATGGTAGATAGGAGAATAAATCATATGAAGAAGAAAATTTTAGCGGTTGCATTAGGATTAACATTGTGTTTTGGAATGACTGGTTGTGGTACTAGTACAGGTAGTAAAAATTATGATAGTCATTCAAAGCTCATTTCGATAGAAGGTGAAAATGATTTGTATTATTATTCTACAACTCATGTCGTTTATATAGTATTTAATGAAGCCGAATATCAAGCTGGATATGGTTATATGTCACCATATTATTCAGAGAATGGTAAGTTATGCATCTATGATACTAATACAAAACAGATAGTTGGAATTGGAGAATAGAACAAAGTAAACCGAAGTTTCTTTGTAATTTAGGAGGTGGCAGATGAGAAAAAATTACGAATTAGAACTATATAAATTACTAATCAATCCAGAAGAAGACGACATTGACATTTCATATGTAGATGAATTTGGATGGGTTAGTAATACAGAGTTTTATGTTTGGATTAATCTTAATTGGTTTAATGAATTTGTCAAACGATTGAATGATATTTTTGGCTATTCGCTTTTTGATGAAGGTGGAATTGAAGCAAGAATTTGTAGTGATTGTGTATGTATCGACTTAGAAGAAGTTATTTCTGGATATGGTGTTGATCTTGAAGAAATATTTCCAAGAAGTAAGTATACACATTAAGAGAATAATACATTGAAAGGAGCATGAGATTTGCTGCAGCATTAAATCATGATTTGCTCTGAGTAAGAAATGTTAGAGATTAACAAAATATACAATGAGGATTGCCTTGAAGGTATGAAAAAGATTGATAATAAGTCAGTCGATTTTATCTTCACTGATCTTCCTTATGGAACAACTCATTGTAAATGGGATTCTGTTTTACCATTAAATGATTACGTTGAGTTATCAGGACAATATTTCTATGAAACAGATTTATTTAAGTTGGCTCAAGTAACAAATAGTAGTCTTGAATATACAAGAGATTGGTTTTATGAGAATAAAAAAGACGGTTTATGGACTCATTATAATCGAATTATTAAAGACAATGGTTGTATTGCATTATTTGCACAAACACCTTTTGATAAAATATTAGGTGCTTCCAATCTCAGTATGTTGCGTTATGAATGGATATGGGAAAAAACACAAGCTACTGGTCATCTAAATGCTAAAAAAATGCCTATGAAGGCACATGAAAACATCTTAATATTCTATAAAAAACTTCCTACATATAATCCACAGAAAACAACAGGACACACTCCAATTCATTCATATACAAAGTATATAGAAACACAGAATAATACAGAAATTTATGGAAGAATGAATAAAGAGTTATCTGGTGGTGGTGAAACTGACCGTTATCCAAGAAGTGTAATAACTTTTGCAAGCGACAAGCAAAAATCGTGTCTGCACCCGACACAAAAACCGTTGGCACTATGCGAGTATATGATTAAGACATACACAAATCCAGGCGATTTAGTTCTTGATTCATGCGCAGGAAGTTGTACAACGGCAGTCGCAGCTATGAATATGAATAGAAATTACATATGTTTTGAGAAGGATAAGGATATTTTTGAGGTTGGAAGTAATAGAGTTGCTGAATATAAAGGAGAAGTAAATGACAGAAAATGAAGCTATCGAAGAACTAAAATATGATTGTAATGAACTTGGTAAAGCAATTCCATGTGATACTTCATGGGGATGTTCTTTTGAAAATGCTTATGGAATGGCGATACAAGCACTCGAAAAGCAAATTCCAAGGCAGCCGATACCTATTGATTATGAAAAATACATTGATGTGATAGATAATGCAAGATTTCTTAGAGGTGCATATTGGTGTCCTAACTGTAAGCATGTTGTAAAGAGCGGCTCTTTCTGTAAAGATTGTGGTCAGAAATTAGACTGGGAGAATACATAAATGAGCAATACATTGAAAGAAATCTTTCTTTGGAAGATTTGAGTTAAGAGTATATTAATACGAAAGGAGTGAGTGGCAGCCTTAAAGAAATTTCGCTCTGAGTAGATTAAAATGGTATATCAAGGAAGTAAAAATAGATTGGCAAAATTTTTAGTGCCAATTATTCAGAAGTATATTGATGACAATAATATTAAAACTTACATAGAACCTATGGTAGGTGGAGCAAATTTAATTGATAAGATTAAATGTGATAAGAGGATAGGGGCTGACATTAATGAAGAACTAATTGCTTTATTGAAATATGCTCAGTCTGATAATGATTTATCTATTGCACCAGATGTATGTACATTTGAACATTATGCCGATGTGAGAGAAGATAGAAAACTTGGAACACATAAGTATTCAAAAGAGTATATAGCACTTATTGGATATTGTGCATCTTATGGTGGCAGATATTTTGATGGTGGATATGGCAGAGATTCTAAGGGTGGTAGAAGTATTTATAATGAAAGACTGAAGAATTTTAGAACACAAATTCCTGATTTAAATGACATTGAATTTAGATGTTGTGATTATAAGGACTTTGCAGATTATAAGAATTGTCTCTTTTATTTCGATCCACCATATCGTAATACAAAACAGTATTCTAAACAGTCAATCGACTATGACGAATTCTACGATTTTCTTCGTAAACTTTCAGAGAATAATATAGTGTTAGTAAGTGAATATAATATGCCTGATGATTTTAAGTGTATTTGGCAGAAAGAACGTAAAGTGTTACAGAAGTCAGATAGAGTCACAGGTGAGAAAGCTGTAGAAAAGTTGTTTGAATTAAGAGAATAATTTAGTGAGGTGATATGAATGGGAATATCTTGCGATATTTGTAAATATGGAGAAAGTCACGATTATGTAAATGGTAATTATTATTGTCGTAACAATAATTGTATTCATCGTGGTGGTGATTTTCCAATGATACATGATTGTGCAGATGGCGAAATTGATCAATGGTTGTATGATTTTAAGTATAAGCCACATAAAAGTGATACGAATGTATCAAAAGAGTTAATGTATGAAGAAATAACAAAGATTTTATTTGGAATAAAACTTAAAGATGTAGATACTATTATGAACGAATTGAATGTTTTAAAAGACAAAATTACATCTTATAGAGAACCATATAAATGTGAAACTTGTGCAGTCACGCATTGTGATGTGTATGCTCTTGGATGTAGGAATTGCAGTGGTTGGAAATAAAAGTTGAAACTCGCATTTCACAGGAGGGTAAGTATTGAAGATTAATGATAGAGAAAATATTAATGAAATCATACTTCGTCATAAAGGAAAAGATGTTAAATTTGATGAGTTGTTGTAGAGGGCAAGTATCTCGGCGTTGAGTGTGCGGTTGTTGAAGAT